>TARA_R100001591_G_scaffold29956_1_pt1 | contig 24720 bp, 34 predicted proteins | sample TARA_R100001591 | Tara Oceans TARA_R100001591 (sample SAMEA2622725) | marine metagenome | biome: marine biome (ENVO:00000447); feature: surface water layer (ENVO:00002042); material: "saline water (ENVO:00002010), including plankton (ENVO:xxxxxxxx)" | depth 5 m
CATACCCAATGTAACTTTATCCATTACATTGATTGATGCCCAACCTTTACGAACACAATAGTTAAGAAACATTTTTAAAAACTTAATTCTTTTCTCAGCTGTAGCTTTTGATTTACCTTCAGCATGAATACCTCTAAGCAATGCTTTAGAAATTTCATCTTTGTTCTCTTGCTTCATAATACTTAAATCATGATTCTTAAATGACTTGCCATCGATCTTGATAGCCAAAGTAATTTGAAATGATCTCAAGAAATCTTTGAAAAAAGATAATGAAACTTCTTTGTCATCCTTCCTGGTTTCTTGAAACTTAATAAATGTATCCGCCGCATCTGATACTTTTACAACATCAACTTTTTCTGCAATGGCACCAGTAAGAAATTTAGCCTTTAATAATTCAGCTTCTTTAAGAGCAGCTGATTTAGTGGAAAAGTTTCCATATTTGTTTCCTAAACCAACTCTTCTTGCATCTATTATCCAATGCTTCCTTGCACCCCAGTAATTAACCTTTAAATCTTTCATTATGCTACCTCTCTAACTGATTGTATCCATTGTAAAGCTGGTTTAGTATTCTCACCAAATGATCTATGATCATAACTACCACTAGGGCTTTCACCAATAACCCAGGTCAATAATCCATCATCACTTTTAGGTTTAGAAATTTTTTGTAATACAAACCCACAAGCTAATAATGAAGCTCCACTTTCATAAGGTCTAGTGTAAGTAACAACACATTTGTAACCCAATGCAAAACAAGCATTAACCGCTTTTCTTAAAAGAAAACTTGATACATTATTTCCTTCTTCTAGATCAGGTCTCACAACACAACGTCTAATTTCAACATGATCTCTTCTCTGTGACCATGCATGGCTTGAACAATTATCCACAGTTACAATACCTAAATAATCATCTGAAGGATTGTATCTATCAATAACACCAATAGTAAATTTATGTCTTTTTAAAGGCTTACTATGTCTGTGATATTTTAAAGTATAATTAGATGCTTCATCTAATTTAACTCTCTCTATCTCTAGCATTCTTTTCATAATTCTTAACTCCTTATGTATTAAATATAACAGCTAATGTCATATTTACAAGGTCAAAACAGAAAAAAATGGGTACAAAATGAGTACAAGATATATTTTTAAGAAATAAAATTTTAGGTTGGAGAGGTGTAAAGTATTGATATAGTTGAGTTTTTTAGTGGTGACCCCTACGGGATTCGAACCCGTGTTGCCGCCGTGAAAGGGCGGTGAATTTACGTCATCTACTACCCAAACAGTTGATTTACTTGAGCATACTACCCAGTAATTCCCACCCATACCCCATCAAAAAGTGGGTACAAAATGGGTACAGTTAAGATTTGTTTTTACCCATTAAAGATTTGTTTTTTTTCTTACCTTTTTTCATAGGTTTTTTTTTGGAAGGTGTGCTTCCATATGATGATTTGCCGTACATATTTTATCCTTTCATTTTTTTCATAATTGACATTGCTTTAGATTTAGCACCTTTAGATAAATCTTTTGCATGATAAACTTGTTTAGAACTAGCATTGTGTGTCTTGCCAGTATGAATAGCACCACCAGGCATCTTATGTACCTCACCTTTATATGGTTTGCCATCTCTAAAAAAATGAATTCCTTCTGCCATTATATTCTCCTTCTAAGTCCATTTAGTTTTGTTTGCCCAATAAGCTGCACTCATCACGCCCTTATCGATATTCTTTTTATGTCTAGCCTTAAAACTCTTTTGTCGTTTGGTGGGCGTTTTATCGCCACTAACGCCTTGTTGCCCAAACCTAATTGTTTTTATTTTACTTCCTGACTTTGCAACAACCATATGACTTTTGGTTGGATGATTTGGTGTTCGTTTAGGTTTGTTGTAGCCACTAAGTTTAAATCTTTTTAAAAGACTTGCACTCATGTTGAACGTACTGATCCCATCTTAGCTGCTTTCTGAGCGAATTGTGATCCACCCATTTTAGTCATGGTGCCATAAACATATCGATCTGCTGCTTTACCTTTAAGACCTTTTTGTTTAGCTTTCGCCATCAAAGATTTTTCTAATTTTTCTTTCATCATGCCAGGCATTATACTCTCCTATATTGTCTTGTTTTTTTCATGATTGATTCAGGTTGTTTAGAAAACTGTTTACCAGCCTTCTTAGCTTTTCTTTTAGCAGCTGTAGTTGCAGCATATTCAGCTGGTGTTAATGCTTTTATGGCAGCTGTGGGTAAATATCTTTCTCCAGTTACACTTGATTTTTTACCTGACTTTGTACGCCACTTTTGATCTCCCCAGCTTTTAAGACTTTGCTGTGATTTTGCCAAACTCATTTATAACCACCACCTCTAGCTTTATAGGTTTTAGCCAAGAGTTGTGCTTTCCTGGCTGACCATTTACCAGCTGCGGTACCGTGAGTAGCTCGACCTAAAATAGATTTATATAATCTTTTTCTCATTGTTGGTTTGGTGTAATTACCAGCTGCGTTAACTGCCATAGATCAAACCTTTCTGATAACCAGTATCTCGATTGTAAGTTAATGTTTCTTTTCTAGGTTCATGAACATAACTGCAATGAACCCAGCCTGAGTTTTTGTCCGTTGGTTTATAGCATTCCAAAATCAACTGATCGAATGGTAGGTTACTTTCTATCCACCTGGCTAAATCATAATTGTCTATACCTGATACCTCAAAGTCAGCTGCCTGACCTTTGGCGTGTTGACTTTTAACTGTAGATCCAACAGCTACACATAATTCAGGTGATCTATATCCACTAGAAACAATGAATGCACCAAACTTATCTCTAATAGGTTGCAGAATATTTTCAGCTAATAGTTTTAAATTTTCTATGTGTTCTTTTTCAGGATAGTTATCTATACCTTTTCTTTCAGCTGTCTGACTTTTAATCATTTCAGCCAAGGTAAAATTTGTTGATAGTTCCATTATTTTTTTTTCCTAAACTTATCCACACCTTTCAATCCTAGTCCAGCTAGAATTGTGACGTATAAAACATTTTGATACCAATCAGGTAATTCATTTAATCTATCAAAACCTTGTTTAACTATGTCTTCCATACCAGGAATGAAAACTAGTATTACTGGGATAAGAACTATAATTGTAATAATCTCATCTTTCCAAGAGTTCTGAGTGCTCTGTGCCATGATAAGTTCCCACTTACTATCATGGGTGGCAGCTGTCTTCATTACCTCTGCTTCAGCTTCTGCTTTAGCTTTGGCAACAGCAGCTTTGCCTTTTGTTTCCTCAAGCTTTCTATCTAAAAAAGATGTAGCTAAATTAGCTAACGGCGTAAGAAATTGTATCATTTTTTACTCTTATCCATCCAAGCAGTTGTACCCATGTATGTTCCAACAATACCAGCTCCACTTATATAGAAGAGCGAACTTATCTCTGCTAGAGCTTCCACCCTGGGAATAGGAATTACAAACTGTGCAGCTGTAAATACACCCATACCAATTAGTGTATATCTCGCCATTCTAAGCTGTGCTAAATTTTTTCTTAATCGACTTTCGTTCTCTTTAATTTCTTTGGCTAATTTTATTTCCTCATTTGTAATTTCATTGTCTTTATTAAGATCATAAGAATCAATTATAGATCCTTTTTGTAATTTCTTTTGTGCCATTAAAATAACCTCGTGCCTTTGTTTACTAGAGTGGCTTTGCATAAACATTCATATTTACGCACCTGATCCCCAAGTTGCACTACCTGACCATGCAATCTTTTTTTAAAATAATTACAATTATTTACATTAGAAAATTTTATATCTCCACTATATTGTAAAGGATCTGTCATAAAACACATTAATATAAATGCAGCTTTCATCTACTTTCCTTATATAACCAAGCAAGCATAAAAATAAATCCAACAACTGTAAGAAATAATACTATCCAGCCTATAACTTCCCATATCTTGCGGATCATTTCTTGTCTTTCATAAATCTCTTTTTTTCGCTGTAGCCTAATCTCCTTTTCCATTTCTAAAATTTGGTTCCATGAATTGGCTCCATAGTGAAAATTCAAAAATGACTTGAGTTCCTGACGTTGTGCTTCTAACTTTTTCTTTGCGGTAAATGCTTCAATAGCACTTGCTTCTATCTCTTTGCCTTTAAATAATTTACGAAGTGGTGAAGCATTCTTCGCAGATTTTTCTGCATTATCAACATCTGAAACCGCTGACATCCAACGGCTCAAATCTTTGCCCATTGATTCTATTTCTCGACCAGCCATAAAACCAGCACGAATTGCACCAAAAGCTTTGGAAGCTGCTGTAATGGCAAGCCCAATTGATGCTGGATCCATTTAATTTTTTTCCTATTTTATAACTATTGACTAGACTTTTATTTCTTGTGCCATAATAAAACTAATACCTCTTTCAAAAGCAGAGTTATCTGTATCAGTTGCTGTTTTATTTAAATGCCATACAGCATTAGTACTTATACCTGATTGAACTGCTATTTTGTAAGTAATTTGAGAAGTAGAATTAGGTTCATCGTGATGAGCATAAAAAACAGTTTCAGGAGTACTTGCATAGTCTGTATGATAAAAAGACATGGAAGGAGCCATGATACCTACATTTCTGTTACCAGCAACTGGTGCTTTTAAATCAGTTGAACCACGTCTAAACATAAAATTTACATTGTGTGCACCATTGGCACTTACCTCACCAAAAACTTGTCCAGTTAAAAATATAATACTATTTGAAAATTTAGGAGTTATATTTACAGACAAACCAGTCATATCTACAACTTGATAACTTGTCATGGTAATAGTGTCTGTTGTACTAACAACTGTCTTTTGTGTCTGTATAACACTTCCACTAGGTAAAGAACTTAAACCACTTCCACCAAAATTTAATTTTGTTAATGCCATATTCTATCCTACTAAATGTCCACTAAATGAGCTTGTTCCATTAACTGTCCACGCAGTATCTACACTTGAAGATGCAGTAACTTGTATTGTATCATTGGCAGATAAGCTAAAAGTTTCTGATGGAGTATATGTTTGATATAAAACAGAAGCAGTTCCATAAATTGTATATGTTGCACCAGCATTTTGTGCATTTTTTCTCATTCTTACAGTAACAAAACCACTTCCTATACTATCAACCCTTATATTTGCTGTTACATGATAAATTCCAGTTACTGGAACTGTTATTGTACCACTACTTAAAGTACAACCACCTTGTAAAAAAAAATCATTGCCAGTTGTTTCATCAAATCCTATGACATTCTGTGTAGTAGCTGTTCTTGATTCTGATGAAGCAAGACTAATTCTCCAAGCTGGTATAACGGATCGATTTACAACACCATTACTGTTAATACTCAAAGCTGAAGTACCACTACTGTTCTGAATATTGTTTACTTTAATTATACTTGTCATAGTTTATCCTACTTGTTGAAATGTACATTGTGTTCCATTATCACCAGTATAAAGGCTTGTACTGCCTTGAACATAAACATGAAATGCAACTCTTTGTGTAGATACATCTGTTATTTCAATAAGTGACTGGCAAAAAGAAGTTGCCCAACCACCATCTGTCCATATTCCAGTTAAAGATCTTGTTAGTTTACTATAATTATTACCACTATCTGAGGAATATTTTATCTGTCCTCCAGTATAAGTTCTGTTGCCACCACTAGCTTGACATTGAAATTGAGCCTGAATTAAAAATTTACCAGTATGAGGAAATGTAAATATTCCACTACTGTGTGTCATTGATGCTCCTAGTGTTGTATGTGGTGCAGATAAAGTTGTCCAATTAGTTATTAACTCTTGTCCTGAAACTGTTACATGGTCAGCTATCTTAAACGAAGCAATAACCATTTTTGATGGAGTCATTGTACCATTGCTATTTACTGTCATAGCAGTATTAGTACCAGTACTATCTTTTATATTAGCGACTTCTAAGTTTGTTGCATTTATAATTCCACTCATTATGAATCCACCTTATAACCATAAATTCTTGATCTGAATGTGCCAGTATTTATTCTGCCACCACCTCCACCAGAATGATCTGCACATGAAACATTAAATTCGATTGTATCACCAACAGCTAGTACAATAAGTTTTTCAAGAATTAAACTTCCAACTCTTGTATATCCTTGATTTGAATTATGTGCATATTGTTCTTCAGCTGTAATTGATCCATTTTTATACATAGTAATTGCATAAGATTCACCATCTCCACCAATACCAGCAAAATCAATTTCTACTTGAGCTTTTATTATATAAGTTCCACCTTGATCACTTGGAACTGTAAATGTTTGTCCGTTCCATGCAGAATCTGTATCTATTTCATTTAAAGTAAATCCAGTAAGAGTTGTGTTTGCTCCTCTGCTTAATGTAATTAAAGCAGATGGCTCTCCATAAAAATGTACCATCTTTTTATTACTTATAGTAACTTTACCATTACTAGTCTTTGGCTCTATTGTATCTACAAATATTTTAGACAATTGTTAACACTCCATTTACTGTTAAGGTTTTACCATTATCAATAGTAATATCCCCAGCAACCATTGCTCTTTCAGATGTACCTATTGTTATGTTATCTGATATTGTTGCATCATTTATTCTTAGAGGATCACGAAACAATGTAGTCGATAGATGTGTACCTTGTACTGATCCAGTTGATGGTACACCACTAGACAAAGCACTACCCATCACAAGTATGTAATCGATAACATCACTTGCTGATAATGTTTCTGTAAAAATAATCTGTGATCCTGATATATTAAAAGCATCTTGTGGTGCTTGTGTTACACCATTGACAGACACAATACATTGCTCAGTTGTTCCAGGTGCGAAAGCTGCACCATTTCTTTGTAAGTTAAATGTATTAGTTGCACTTGTAGTTATGGCATCTAATTTAATAAACTCACCAGTAATATTTTCTCTACCTACATAGGGCATAATTTATTCCTTTGGTTTCTCTGGAAACTTAAAATCTTTATCATTCATGCTTTTAAATTTCTTAGTTATATCTCTTAGTTCTTGTCTATATGTTTTCCATTTAGTTGGCATGGTTACATCTGAGTTTCCCATATAGTCTGTTTCAGACAATAATGAATTTCTTTGACTTCTTAGTTCAGCCAACTCTCTATCAGCTTTTCCATCATTCCATGCTTTTTCTTCAGCATCTTTTGCTTTCTCTTCTTTCGCTGTGAATTTTATTCTTTGACCATCTAGTAATTTATATCTTGCCATTATTTTATCCCAAATAATTTATATTGAATTCTAGTTATATTTCCATTTGCAGGAAAATATTTAATAGCACTTGCTCTAGCTAAATTATTAGCTTCAACAGTATGACAACCTCCACCAACCCATGAGCCAGAACCACCATCTTTAGATTGAGTAGTTTGAAAATTCATTACGTTAGCTACATCTGTTCTTCCATAATTATTTAAATATATTTGATGACCAAAATATTTAGTAAGTCCTGAACTATGCATAAGAATCATAAAAGCATAAGCAGAGTTAGCATTTACTTGATTATTTGTCTGATCTAATAATTTACTTTGAGTTGTATAATCACTTGTATCAAAAGAACTTTGACCCTCTCTTTTATGTTGAAGACACCAATTTGATGAACTACTGTGATCCCCTAAAGCTGTTAATTCTAAATAATAACTATCATAGCCAGTTGGTAATGTTATTTCAGTACTTGTTACAGTTGAAGCTGAATAAACATTTGCAATTAAATCATATCCAGTACCACTAACAGTACCAGTAAAAGCAAAGGTATCTGCTAAGTTCATTGATTCTGCTTGTATCTTACTTAATGCCATAATTAACTCTCATTTAATCCATAAAGCTGTGTAACTGCTGTATTAATATTTCCTCCATTTCCATCAGTAATAAAGAATATTGCATTTATCATTGATGTTCTTGTTGCTGAATTTATATATCCAGCACTTCGTGTTTCATATACATATCCATCATTTCTAAATTCAAAAGCATTAAATCTTACAACTAAAACTTTGCTTCTTTCTTCTGCTGTGTTACCAGTACCAGTTATTTCTATACTTGCATTACACCCTAAAGCAGTTGCACTATTAGAAGCATTTTTAAAAATTCTAAAACCAGTTGATGAGTTATCACTTCTAGTATCAACTGTTCCGTTATCTAACCTAATGGAAGTAGACTGTTGCCATACATGAGCAAGTGCATTACTACCATTATCTACACTAAATCTTAAATCTAGATCTACTGCATTTGTTGCTGGTACAAAATTATGAATTAAAATCTTATATGAATTATACGAAGATGTTATTTTATCATTAAAAAATCCTATACTTGCACCATTGCTAGAAGCATTACTTGCAATTGTATATTCTTTTCTTTGTAAAAAAGTATACATAGGTGTGTCTACTGCTCCACTTGCTATTTGTGCAGAGGTAACTGCATTATTAGCGATCTTAGCAGTTGTTATAGCATCATCAGCTATCTTTGCAGTACTAACACTACTATCTGATGGCACAGTTGTTTGTACTGCTCTTGCTAAATAAATAACATAAATATCGTCTGAGTTAGACACACTACCAGTAAGTGAAACTGTTGTGCCATTGACAGTATAAGCTTCTGTAGGCTCTTGTCGTACATTGTTTATATACAATGCAATGTCATTAGCATTAGCTACTGCATGAGTAAGTGTCAGACTTGTACCACTTGCACCAGTTAAGTCTTGCTTTAAAAGACTTGTAAATGCTGTGTCTACTGGGTTTCCTATATATGCCATTAGCTTATTGCATCCACTCTTGAAACCCAAACATCCAGGCTTGTTACTGTACTCGATTGAAAAAACATTCTATCACCACTTTGGACAACTAGCTTTGCACCGCCATCTAAAACTTGTAAGGCACTATTAGCTGGTATTGGTGCATCTTTAATTAAATAATGAACATCCGTAACTGTGATCTGACCTCCATGATTTGCATGATTGCCACAATAATAATATAAGGTAGACGGAGTAGAAGAGGACACAACTACAGTTAAAGTATTTGCACTTGAATCTCTTGTAACACCAGTTGTGTATTCAGACCCACCACCATGAGTTCCATCAGAAGTTGTAGACAATGAAAATGGATGTGCTGACGGATAACTAAAAACGTATGTAAAACCTTTTAACAATGTGATATGAGGTCTGACTACACCATCAAGTAAATATTGACTTGATACTACTGTAACTGTAATTGCAAAAGGATCACCAGTATTACCAGTAAATGCACTTGATGTCATAAAACAAGAAGCTGTTATGGCATTGTCTGTTTTGTTTGCCATATGAATACCAATGATTGTATTGTCGCTGCCAAAGTCAGATCCATTAGGTATGTCCTGGGCAATTGTGCCAATATTGGTTATAAAGTTTCTTTCAAAATCTTGTGCCATTTTTTACTCCTATAATGCAACAGACATTGCTATAGAGAACCCAGCTGAAGCACCGCCGCCTTCGACAGCAACCCATGCGGATCCGTTATAAAATTTTAATTTTTGATCATTAGAATTGTAGTATAGGTCACCAGCTTCTAAAGCAGATCCATCCAAGTCTTGTGTTGGATCTGAAGATGATGCTCCAAGATAAACATTGTCAAATGATGCTTTTGATGCAGCAGCTTGTTCTGCATAATACTTTGCAGAATATAATCCAGTATTTCCTATTGTTGTGTTTGTAGCAAAACTATTACCACCACCTAATGCCCAGTTTTTCGCAGATCCAGCATTAATTGTTGAACCGCTTACAGCATAAGCTTTTGAACTAAACTCACCTGAACTATCAACGGCACCAGGATTTATTGCCCATTCTTTTGACGCACCAACCTGGTTTGTAACTCCAGTACCACCCAAAGCGTGTGCTTCAGAACTAAATTTACCAGTACCAGCTACAACTTCACCAGTTGTTTTAGTTGCAAAATCCTCTGCAAGCTGTACGTTTACTATTGCATTGGCAGCTGACGTTGCACTTGCAGCAGCTGCGGTCGCACTAGTTGCAGCAGCTGTTGCAGAAGTAGCAGCATTATTAGCAGACGTTGTTGCACTAGCCGCATCAACTAATAAAGTGTATTTTGCACTATTAGCATTTGTTGTAAGAGGTTGTGAACCGCTAGATGTATGAGCACTATTAACAATAAATATATTATTGGTGCTTGTGTCTTTTACAATATCTCTTTCAGCATAAGCTGTACTAGCTGCCCAGTTACCTCTTGATGTTCCAATGGCAGTAGTGATTGTAATTTCACCAGTACTATCAAAGGACAATATTTTATTTGCACGATCAGTAGCACCAACAGTAAATTCTGTGCTAGTCATTGTGTTTGTTCTTGATATTTTTAATGATCGATCAATAGCTTCTTGCAGCTGTTGAGCAATCATTGTAATTCTATCGAGAGCGTTTTCATGACTTTCAGCTGGGAATGGGTCATTTTCTACATAATCAGTTCCCTGAGTAAGCGTTAAGTTTCTTCTAATTAAAACTGTTTCGCCACTTTGCGGTCTTTTGTCAGATGATGAAAAGTGTGCGTCACTTGCATTTCCAGTATTAAATTTAAATAAAACATTACCACCATTTGCATTACCAGCATTTGTAACTATGTAATCTGTATCTAAAATTTTTACTGTTTCAGTACCAGTTGCAGCTCTAACTATTACAGTTAAATCACCATTAGCAAATATTTTAAAACCGTAGGCAAAGCTGTGTTGTGTACCATTACCTGAATAACTATTCTTGGTTGTGGTGCTTGATATTGTCATTTATTTCTCGATTAATTGTAGTTTTTTATATATTGATTTTGTTGAAAACTTTTACTTAGTTCTTCGTTACCTGGCAAAGATAACATCAAAGGTATTGCCGCTTCGTAAAACAAATCTTCTGCATTTTCTATCATTTTTCTTCTACCGTCATCGTCACTTCTTAAATAAAAAGGATTTATCATTAATATTTTTAAATAATCTCTAAATGTGTACATACCGCTGCCACTTGATCCCTTGGCTTTAAGTCTTAACACAACTTTATTTTTTGCAAGATTAGTTAGTTGACCTCTTCTTATGTCATCCAAAGCCACACCTTTTATTCTTGTTTTTTCCTCAGTAAGAGGTGCACCTAATCTAATAAGCTCTTTATGATAGGGTTCAATTTGTTCTTCACCATAAGACATTCTAAATGGCGTAATGCTGTTCCAAACGGCTAACAATGGATTAACACTAAACGGAACACCACGCTCTTTTTTATAACCAAGCATATCATATTTATAAGCATATTTTTCTTCTATGCCTTTAACATAAGGTATAGTCATAACTTGCTGGTTCCATCCGTAAGCAACTGTGTCATAAAAAAATGTAGCAGCTGAATCACCATCAATATTCTTTTTAGTTCCAACTAAAGAATATGGTGTTGACTTTAATGGATTGTCTGTATTTTGACTATCTTCATAAAGTTTTTGTACGTCCTTTACAGAATAATATAAAGAAGGTATCGCTGGTGATTTTCTAGGTATAATCTTACCTTGACCATCAACGCCCTCTTCTTCATCTGTCAATTTTCTTATATTTCTTACTGCACTACTAAAAGGTATTGGAGCTATTCCAATCATGCTTCCTAAAGGACTATCAATTACAAGTGAAGGATCACCATAATCAAATGCCCTTATAATAGATCCTAATCCTTGCAAAAAAGGTAAATCTCTAAAATACTCAGCTGTTGCAAGTGTAGCTGCTGAAGCTAAATCTAATCGATCTTCAGGATCATAAAACATTGTTTGATTTTGAGCTGTACTAGCTGCAATACCTAAAAATGCACTTACTGGCTCCAAACCTTGATAAGAAACATAAACAAGTCTACCATTTGGCAATCCAGTTTTTTCGTTATACATAGGCAGCGGATCTCCATCTTTATCAGTTGGAAAATCTTCTGCTCTAAAAACTAAACTGTAAGGCTGCCAACCAGGCGGTAACATTCTTTGTGCTTGTTTATCTCTTGGATAAGATCCAGTTAATTGACCATTTAATGCATATTCATGAAACATTGCTAGTGTCATTGAACCTAAAGACATCTTGCCTAAAGCTCTTTGTTGTGCCCTTGCACCATTTTGTCCAAGTATATTTTTTCTTATTGTGCCACCAAAAACCATTGAAACTGCTCCAACTAAAGGGTGACCTTCACCTAGACGAAGTATACTATTTGTTGGTGCTTTAGCAAAAGGCATTAAGACTCTACCTGGAAAGTATTTTCGTATACCTTTAGTAAAACCACCAAGTAGTCCGTCACCCAAGTCAGTTGTCATCGTCACATATCGAGCTGCATTATCTAATTCATCAGATTTATATTTAGGATCTAGTAAAACCATCATAGCATCATCAACACTATCATCTACAGATTTACCTTTTGCCCTAGAATTTCTAGCTGTTCTTACAGCTTGTTCATAAATTTCACCACGACTTGATATAACTCGCCAAAAATCATCAGCAGCTTGTAAAGCCGTACCAGGATAACGTATTAGTTTACCAATTAAATCAATAGCTTTGCCTGGTGCCCCTGAAATATTAAGTGTTTCAGAATCAATAGCTCTATAATTAGCATTTTCAACTTTGTTTAAAATATCAGCTGGTACACCAGTTTTAAAAGTTTTGCCCATAACAACATAAGCATCTCTTAAAGATTTAGAATAACCATATACTCTTGCAAATAAATCTTCAAAGAAAACTCCTTCAGGGTTTACTTCTTTGCCAATTAACCTTTGACCAGTACGAACTGTTGTACCAATACTTGCTCCTATAATATCTGCCATCAAGTTAAAAGACATAAACAATGGCGTAGCCAACATATTTTTTAAATGTGTAGGTGCCCAACTCAATAAACCATTTACATATACTTCTTGCCAAATATTACCTAATTTTTGATACCATGCACCAAATACATATTTATTTGCATTTGCCTGACCGCCTTGTTTTAAAGCATCTAAATAGCCTTTAGCCATTTGAGTTGCTAATTTAGATCCACCACTTTCATCAAGAATAACTTGTGCTTGTACAGCTGGTATATCTGTACCAGTTGGTATATTGAAAGATTGTAATGCTCTAGCTATTTCTGTTTGAGCACCTTTAGCCTTCATTTGTATTCCAGCATGAATAGACATTTGTCTTCTAAATTTGACTAAGTCATTTGGACTACCATCCCCAGCATCAATTTTTTTTGCAAGTTCTTCTAATTTTTTTGCAGAATTTTGTAATAAAATCCTTACAGCTGTCATTTCTTCAGCGTTAAGAAGTTGACCACTTTTTTTATTTAAAAGTTTTTTTGTAAGACCTATTTCATCCGCAAGTAACCCTTGAGCTGTATCAAGCGTTTCTTTATTTGTTTTGATACCTCTTTTTTCCAGCTCTTGAGGATTTTTATATATTTCGCTAATAGTGTTGATAGCTCTGTTAACATCTGAACCACTTTCAAAATTATTAAAATTAAAATCTAAACCAGTATCACCTGACAATAAGTTTTTATCTTTTATCTCTAGGTAATCAAGTGCATCACCTTCATTAGACAAGCCAGTTTTAAATCCTTGTGAAGCTTTTTTAGCTGATTGATTTACTTCTACGTCAGCAGCTTCTTTTGCCAGTTCAACAACGTCCTCTTCAGGATCAATCGCTGTTTTAGCACTAAACCCAGCTTTTTTAAATCTTTCTGCACCTTCTTCCGTTAAAACTTCAGGCGTTAATTTTTCTTGTACTGATTTATACTTTTCACCTTCACCAAGTAAACCTTCAGTACTTGGTTCAGGAACTCTTGTAGTTGTGTCACCTTTTGACACAGAGCTGCCCATACTTGATTTGTCTTGTCTTTTTAGTATCTGACCTAAAGTGCCAATAATTTCTTTGCCTAATCCAGCTACCTGGACATTATCACTTTTGTTAGGTCGTGTACTAGCAAAATTAGTTACGCCAGTTTCTGACGCATTTGCGACTTGTTCTTCAACGGTTGCCATGAAATTCCCATAAAAAAAGGGATGTTCATAACACCCCTACTATATATAGTCTTATACCAAATTTTAGGACATTTGTGAATTTTTTTATACTAAACCCATCTGACCATCATTTTCAATTTCGTTATTATCTTGGAACATTTCAGGCAATGCTGCTATTTCTTCAGCTTCTAATTCAGAAGGCACATCACCATTGTAAACTAACTCTAAATAATTCTCTTTTGTTAATGGTATGTCATACTTTTTCATAAGAGCTATAAAACCATCCTCATTGTTCCCAGGCTGGTTTTTCGATACCTCCAGTTTCTCTTTCAATTCCATTTATAACCTCATCTAAAGATAATTCATTATTTCTATATTTATACCATAAACTGTCAATTGCTTCTACTTTTTTTGGTGATTGTTTCAATGTTGATGGAAATAATCCTCTTACAGCTTCCCAGGTAATTGATTGCATCTCTCTTGGCAAAACACCTCTTTCAGCTGCTGCTCTTCTATAGGCTTCTGCATAAATACTATATAAACCTTTGATACCATTTACTTTTGAATTTTTAGCTGCACCATTCCAATCAGGTTTTTGCTCTTTAACTGTAGGAGAGGTTCCAAAATTATGATTTACAATTGTATGTTTGCCACCAACTGGTCTAAGAGTAGCAGCTGCAACTGCGTGTGTATCAATTGTCACGTCACCGTTTTTTGAATTTGGATCAACTATATTATTATAAAAACTTCTAACCTTGTGTGCATCACCTAAAGCTCCTGATATAATTGCTTTGTCACCATTACTTTCTAAAGCAAGAATTGCGTTTTTAATCATAACATTAGAGTTCCATGCTGCTTTTGCATTTACATCTTTATCTGTTTTTACAACATCTCCAAAGTTACCTTCAGGCGTTATTATTTTAAAAGATCTATCATTGAAGGCTTCGTCATATATTCTCACCCATATTGCTTTTTCTTCAACTGTTTCTAATTCACTAAATTTTTTGCCATCGATAGCATCTAATAGTTTTTTGTATTGAGGTTTACCAAATTTTTCTAAACCCATTGCTCTCATTTTGGCATCGTAGACAAAATCTTTTTTATTAGTGACAATATCTAATGTTCGTTCTGCAAGCGAAACATTCATATACCAATCTTTTTGCGGTGATAAAGCTGCTAACACACCGCTTGCTGATTGTAATGAAACACCATATTTATTACTAAAATCTTGTGCAATTTTATTTGCACCTACATACCATAACTTTGACCTATTTCGTGTAGCTGGTGGAACTTTATCAAACAAATAAAGAAGATTATTTTTTGCATGATTAATATAAGTTTCAGCTATTTCATCAGTTGATTTGTTCGTTATTTCACTTACTTTTAAATTAGGATAATCACTTATTATTTTAATGTTATGATCAAACTGTGCTTTATTTGTTTTGCTTTCAGCTAGTCCAACAGACAAATAATTTTTAATAGGATCTTCAGTTCTGTTAACTGCTTGTGGGTTTCTTGGTGAAATAAGTATATCTGCAATTTTGCTACCTACACCAGCTTCTGCATCACTTGTTGCAACAGATCCAGCTACTAAACCTCCACCAGTTAAAGCTTTTTTCCAAGGTACTTTTCTACCTATTTTAAAAGCAGTTTCAAGTAAACCACCTATCGCCATGCCTTCTAAAGATGACTTGGCAAGTTTGACAGCTTCAGGATCATCTTCATATTTTTCAAATAGACCGCCTAACATTTCTCTAAAAGCGTTTGTGTCTTCTTCACTAACGCCTTCAGGATTTGAAATAAGTTGCCCTACTAAAGTTTGATCATCTGCGTTAAATGCAGTAGCATCAGCTATACCGCCCCACATTAATGACCTGGTAAAAGCGTTTGCATTTGTAGCTAATTTTACAAAACTTGCAGCTGGTATTGCTGTAGTACCAAACTGTGAAATAGCTTCTGACAATTGACCAGTAATTTGATTATCATAAGGTTTAGATAAGTAATCGTTAAATTTTGTATTAAGACTAGATGGTATTAACTGATTACTAATATCTGTTATAGCCTTTATCCCACTTTGTAAAAAATCACTACCCATAACTGGATTTTGAATGTCAAAACCTAATTTATTTAATCCAGCTGCTACAATATCAAATGGAGCACCTACGATTGTAGCAAGATTATAAGGTGTTTCTGTCATACCTTTTACAGCACCTTTTACACTTGCACGACCAATAGTATCTAAATAACCTTCTTTTTCTTGAGGAGGATCAACTAAATTTACAGTTGGTGAGATATCAAAGTATGATGCTGTTTCAGCAAGTTCATATTGGTTTTCTACTTCATCTAAATTATATTCGCTCATTGAAGGCTTACCTCATCTACTTTAAATTTTTCGTACAATTCAAATTTTCTTTTCATACCTCTTGCAAACAAGTCTGATGATGGAAAAAGTGTTGGATTGTTTTTTATATAATCTTTTGCAGATTGAAATGGTTTTTGTGGATCGTATAATATTTTATTTGTCATCAAAGTATTTGCAGAATCAATCTCATCAATCAGTCCTTGCTTCATAAGTTTTCTAAAATCAATTTCTTTTTTAGCGTAAATATTTTTTGCTTCTTGTATTGTGTTTCTGTAGTTAAGTGGTTTTCCATCAGCAAGTTGTTTTTGTTTCCATGCAAACAATTCATCTTTTGCAGAATCAAATAAAAGCTGTAAGTTTTTACCAGCTATTCCTGATGCATCTGAATTTTCATTATAACTTAATTTTGTTCTAAAAAAGTCTACAGCTTCTTTGTAACCTTGAGCTTGTTCAGCACGAAAGTTTGCTGAATATTTTTTATAATCACCATCGCTTAATCCAGGAGCTGTTATTTTAAGCAACTCAGCCGTTATTGAATTAGTACGGTCAGCATTTTCCATAGTTTCTATGGCTGAACGATCTGATTTGTCTGAACCTTTTGTTGTAACTTTTTCGATACCAAGCAACACCTCTACACTTTTTCTTTGAGCTGTAGTTTTATAGTAACCTCTTGACATTAACTTTTTATGATTTTCTTTAGCTATTGTTAAGTCATTTGCGTTATCAACATCAACATTTATTATTTTAGCAAATAAAGCATCATCAATTTTTTCTTTTTCTTCTTCCGCTTCTTTTAATAAGTTTGTTCGATCTTCATCAAACTCTTCTGCTGCTTTTAAAATTTTATCTCTCAATTTTACTTTGTCTTTTACTAAACCCATTAAAGTATTCAGCATGACATTGTCACTTTTGCCATCCACAATTTCCATACCAACTGCTAGTGCACTTGGTGATTGTTTCATTTCTTTCAGGACTAATCCATCAATAGCTATTTCTGCGGACGTATCAAATTGTGTTGAATATTCTTTTTCTTTAAAAGTGCCACTAGTAAGAGCTTCAAGTAAAATGCCAGGCTGGTTTTTATTTACTGAAAATATTTTTTTAAATGCTTCATTTTTATCACCAAAGGTTTCTGCGTTTATAATCGTTTGCACATTTTTATCAATTTGAGATGAAACATTTGCTTTATTTATTTCGACTATACGTTTGTTGTTTTCTTTAGTGTAATCAATAAAAGCTGCACTAAAAACATTTTGACCAACTAGACTAAATTTAGCTTTTGATTTATTTGATGTTAGATAAGGCTGCTTTGTAATTGGATTTATTTTCAATCCACTTTGATACTTTCTTAAAAGTTCTTGCATAGATTTTTTTGCTTTTCTTTCAGCAGTAACTGGATTGTCTTCTTTTAAGGCTTTAGTTTTTATTTCTTGCAATTCAGTTGTCAAAGCTTTTTCAGCAACATCAACTTCTGTAGCTGTTTCTATCTCAAGCTTCTTCATCCCTATTTCTGTGACAACATCCGCAATATTACCAATAGTTCTTGCCACAGCTGTAGCTGCACTTGGATTAAGTGATGCTGTTAATAGCCGTCCGCCACCTCTGCCCTGGAGAGATAATCCTGATTGTCTTTTGTAGGTGGGTACTCTCATTTAAGCCATCGCATAAGTTGTAAATGCTTTTCCAACAGCACCTATCTTCATTGCTTTTGCAGTTTGTTTAGCTTCATACAATGCTAGTTGCCCACGCAACCTGGAGTTAACTGCATTCTCTTTATAATCTGATGCAGTTGCAGCTGCCTTTCTTAATTCATTTTGATTATCAATTTCAAAATTCAATGCATTATCAAGAAGAACATCTAAAGCTGTACCGCTGATTGCAACATTGTTTTTTCTCATTGACATAGCAGAATAGTCGTTGAGTGCTCTGAAATCATTTCTAAACTTTACAGCTTCTCTAGACGCATCAAACAATGCCATCTCCGCCTTTTGCTCTGACACCAGGGCGTTCCTATCTGCTATTTGTTTGTTATATCGTCCAACGTCTTTCGTGCCTTCAGCGGCAGCGAAAGTAGCAGCTGTAGATACACCAGTACCTATTGCCATTAAAGTAGCAGCTTCTAATCCCATTATGTCACCTTTGAAAATAAAATATGATCTCTGCCATCAGGACTGAACTTCCTGACAACACCTTCTTTTTGCATGCCTAAAAACTTTATCCATCGATTAGCTTTATCCCAATCACTTCTGACATGAGCTTGCACTCGATGTAATTTATTTAAAGACATTAAATTATTTAAGTACTTGCGAATAGTTTTAGTTATTATAACTGGATATTGATTTACATAATCTGTTCCCAAAAACCACGCTTCTCCTACATTTTCCCATATAGGATATATCCCACCACACGCAACTATATTACCATTTATTACACCAGTAAAAGCCATGTTTTTAACAACCATCCCTTCTACAAACCTAGATACTTCTATAGGTGGTCTAATCTTTTCATCATTAACATCACCGCCTAAAATTTCTTTTGCGTGGTCAGCTTCAAAATCAACAATAATCATTTATCAAATACAGATACTGTTGGAAATATTGCCAATATTGTTAAAGGTAAAGGCTGACTTTGTTCAATCACAATCGTTGCGTCTTCATCATAACCACCTCTGAATTCTACTTTTTTATCACCAGTAAATAAAGGTATAGCTGTGTCCATGTCATCCCCTGAATCTCTAAAAGGTACAATGTCAAGTTCACTTGATGATGTACCTACTTTTAAACCTACAGATCTAAATAATCTTACTGTAACCTCAGATATTCTTTTTATTTTGCCCTGGGCACTACCTAGAGCAGAACCTGAATCAATTCTGAGTGTTTCAACCTTACTTGTAAAAGGTAATCCTATATGTGCTTTTGTAACGGATCTTTGTAAAGTTACAGCTCCTGAACTTACTGTTACATTAGGATGAATAGAACCATTAGCTAAAACTGAAACAGTTTGTCCTTCTAAATGATTTAGACCTGATATTGTAGTAGCAGCTGATCCGCTATAGGTTAATCCTGAATCCACAAAGAAAGCGTTGCTAACATCAGTACCAAAATCAAAACCTGATAATCGCTCAACATATCTTTTTGTTGCTCCATTAATTGTTCTTTTTACAATCATGTAAACTTCATCTTCATCAACATCACCTGGTATAACAGCTATAGATTCAACAATGGCGTTTCCTGAACCAAACACACCACCAATAATATGTCTGTGCCAGGCAACAACTTGTTCTTCTCTTCTATAAGTCATACATGACAACACGCCATCTGTACGAACTGTCCAAGCCACACTATCAGGCTCTTGCTGATAGGCAAAAGCTGTGATGCCGCCTTCAGTAATATGTTCTGCCAGTATAGTCATGTCAGGTGCTACATAACTATCTGATTCATTACTAAACACCAGTTCACGCAATTTACGTTTTGCACGCTGTAAAAACAATGTCGCATTACCTACTTGCATAGGCTGTATATCAGCTGATCCATAGGTTGTTTGTTGTTTAATCTGAGTGTTGTCAGGTTTTAATGGTTCATCAAATCCTGAAGCTCTTACAACAAATTCACCACCACTTGTGCCAACAATCAGCTGCCGTCCTGATGCCAGGTACCTAATGACATTAACTTCATTTGATCCTATCGTATAAACCAATCCATCATCAGGATTTGTGCCACGCTCAAAGTTTTCAAAATCACCACTTTGAGAAAAGAATATTGTTTGTGGTTGCTGTGACGTACCAGCGAATACAAGCCGCTGCTCATAAAAAGCAACTGCTCTTGGAAACCCAGTTGTATTTGAAAAAGCACCTAAAGAAAAATTACTATCTGCAATAAGATCACCTCGAAGTGTTTTATTACTTCCAGCACTTTCATTTGCTAAATCAATACCTGGTGCAAGTGTTATCACAGTATCAGTAACATCTACAATTAATCGACCTGAACCATTATTACTTGACGAACTACTAATGGTAATCTTCATACCATTTTCAAAACCTTGAGTTATAAAATCTCCAGCACTATCTTCTATACGGTCATTATGTTCTAACCCAGTACTGTCAGGATCTCCTTCATGAAAGGATATTGTGTTTGCGGTATACGATGGCATTAACTCAGAGCGTCCATCTTCTAATTCTTGAACAGCAGCTGTTACTGTTGTCGCATTAGTAAAAGCTGTGATTTTAGCAAAACCTTTATGAAGTTTAACTAATCTTCCAACATCCGTTGAAACAAATGTATCAGCACTTGCAGTTATTGTAACATTACCAGTTCTAGCACTAGCGGTTAATGTAGTATCTGTTAAATTCTGATCTAACATTGCACCACGCTGCAAAACAACTTCATTGATTGTCCATGCTGTATGACTTGTCCTGGTCAATTTTCTTGGTGAATGATCAGGATGAGCAATGTACATTACGTCAGCTGTTTGTGCGAACTTTATTCCGTCAAGTTGTGCTGTTGTATAAGGTGTTGCAAACTCAACTGGACTACCACCTGATACCACAATTCCGCCATCTTTATAAACTCTAAAATATTGATTTCCAAATTCTAATATATAGGCTTGTTCAACATTAAATTGAAAGGGTATTAATCTTGTCTTAGCTGAACTTGTTTTTACCTCACGAATAAATTGTGTGCCAGGTCTTCTGCCTAAACCACCATGAGGTTGTACTAAAAAATTTTCTACAATTTGTGCGGCATTGTCATAACGCCCTAGATCAGTACGTCCTGATAATCTAGGCGTAATTTCACCAGCTGTAAAATTTTGTTTAGCAAGTGTAACTTTTGCCATTATAACCTCGATGCAAGGAAGATATTACTTTCTGCTACAGTTAGACTTGATTCATTATTAAGTGTTGCTGGTGTACCTTCATTAGCATCGACAAACCGTGCTTCAACAAGTTTAGCTTTGTACATTGTATTGAGCTGCACCATAAGACTTGCTGAGTTAACTAGACCGTAGGCAATGTCAGATGCAAGTCGAGCTACAATTGTTTCAACAAGCAGCTGATCATATTCGTTTGGATCCTCAACTCTTGCTACATATAAAACTTTTACTTCATCTGAATTGACTAAAATTTTGCGTCCTTCAATTTTGTAAACTAAATCTTGATCTTGAAGTTGCAGAACTCTTAGACAATACGGATCATTGGGAAGGCTAAATTGTTTGGAAAAATCAAAGGCTGGTGTTTCTGTATCAGGTGCTAATGTTGCTCTTCTTAAAAGGCAGTTCCAAGGGTGTGATCTAAAAGTTGCATCACGGACAAAAGCATATCTTTGATTACAAATACGAGCTGACTTACTATCTTCAGTAAGATCTAAGATATTAGACGCACCAATTAAATTTAATGCTGAATTACATATATCGACTACACTTGGCATATAAAAACTCTTTTGTTAAATGGGGCAGCCTAAACTGCCCCTAGAGGATTATGATTAATCTAATGCGTAAAGCATTGTTAATTCGATGGTACCAGTAGCAGCTGCACCAGCAAGGGTGACAGTTACTGGGTATCCATCTTGATTAGCATCAATTTCAATTCCTGATCCTAATGCTAATGTTGCTGCTACATCAGCTTTACCAGCTGAAGCGGAAGAAGCTGCTGCCTTAAATTCATCTGCATCTAAAGCAACTGCTGTTCCAGCAGCGTTAGTGTAGGCTCCATGACCTACAGCTAAAGTTGTGCTTGATCCCAACGCATCATGTGCAAGTGAACCACTAATGATTCTAGCACCGTCAGGTAGGATAAACATTTCTATAACATCACCAGCTGAAAGTGATGATGCTTCGAACACGCCATGAGCAATACGAACTCTGCCACCTAATTCGTTAGCTTTGTTCTTTACGGAAGGAACCGCTCTAGCGTTAGTTCTTTGAGTACTAAATACTGTTGCCATTTATCTCTCCCTTACTCTTGACACGCAATTTCTATTACTTTTTCTTCTTCCATACGAGTTGCCCCCATGGTCATACAGTAATAGACTTGTGTTGCGTAAGACTTATCTGCTCTTTGGTCGATCCTAGCTTGAGGTTCTTTTCCAAGTGCAACCTTCATTCCGTCAGTTGCCCAAGCAAATATTCTTCTGTTAGAACTTCCATCAACTGGTAATCTGTTTGATACGATGAAATTAAAGCCAACGAAGGATGTAACGGCTCCGCTTGCTAAAGCTCTCACAGTATTAAAATCAGCACTAGTGACAGTTGTTGTGTTTAATAGATCGCTGATCTGCTTTGGTGATACAACGATATATCTCTGAATTGATGGATCGACAGAATTCTCATCGAGCTTCTGCTTTGCTTCAATCAATTTAGCTACGGTCAGACCAGCTGATCCATGTGCTATTTGATTTGAAGCTGGAAAAGAGGTTGTACTTCCACCGTCCTTACCAGTTTTTGCATCACCAAAAAAAGCTGCAATGATGACATCGTCCATTTTTCTGCCCATAGCAGCAGCAGCTGCCCTGGCATAAGTTGATGTAGGATCAATCAATAATCTGATTTTATCCTGATCATCCACCAAAGTGGCGTATTCATAGTCAGCCATTGTGACCATACGTCTTTGATGTGGTGTTTCAATCAACGGTGTATCCGCATTTCTTGTTGTTCTTTCAACAGCTGCGGTTGAACCTACTTGATCGAAAAACGCTTTCTCACCGTTAACAGTTTCAACATCTACGGTGTTTCGTAGAAGTGATCCCATTTGCTGTGAGAGAAGCTGCACATTCGCTGAAAATTGATTTACGAATGCGGTAGTTATCTGATTCGCAGACATAACTTTCTCCATTAAATTAAGGTTAAAATTTCTACGATTGGCTATCTGCTTACGCAGACCATCTATTACTTAGGGCAACTACTCCACCTTACGCAAAGGTTTGTGCTGTGGGGCAAACGCTTATCCACAGATTTACCCAGTTAAGGGTATTTTTATGCAGCATCTCCAGTTAATATTTCTTGGAGCTGTAACGCACGCTGAACTGATCTTGCATGGTCAGGATGATTTTTATCCCAGTATGCTGTGTTGCCAGGTGCTCTGATAGAATTAAGCTCTCTTTCTGCTTCTTCTAAAGCAATACCTGGTACACTATCACGACCTGAGAAACTATCCTCACCAATCTTTTCACCAATAAAATCACCAATGTTTGCAAACATTTCAATAACTTTTGGATGATCTCCAAGGCGTGTGCCATCTGCTAATTGTAATTCTATAATATCATCTGATGCTGTACCTTCAGGAACAAAGTAATCGACCACATCATTGCTTGTATTTAACTTTGCCTGGTATTGATCACCCCATTCTTTTTTTAAATCTGCTTCTATACCAAGTTGTATTTGTTCGATTTGTTCATCAGATTTATCTGTAGCTGATCCAACATATTCTCCATACTCAGTAAAAATGCCTACAGCTTGTTGTTGTGTCAAACCGTGTTTATGTGCCATTTGCCTAAAAAAATCTACACCTTCTTCACCAATTGTTTCTGATGGTTTTATTTCATAACCGTCAGGTGTATCAGGTCTTCCTATCTTGGAATAAAAAATATTCATTTCATCTTCTGTTGTATACTTGCCAGGTATAACAACTTTATCTGCACCTACCATTTTTTGTGCATTGATCAAAGATTTAGCCATGCCATTGATACTGGTATAACTGGCTAGACTTGGATCATTTCTTAATTCTTCGTCTATATGTTCTTTAAAATTGAATTCTGTTGTTTCAGACGTTGCTTGCCCAGCATCTACTGGAGCATCCGCTACCTGAGTTTCTTCAGACATTTATTTCTCCTTGGTTAAGTTGTTTATTATCTTTAATTACGCCGTGTAAAAAAATCACGACAGACCGCTGACCTTCACGGAATATTGTCTCATCGCTGTTAGGAACAAAGGTTGTTGTTTGAAAACTAAATCTTTTTTCTAAATCTTCTAAAACAATTCGTCCTTCAGGACTAGAAAACAATTCTTTATAATTTTTTTTTAGATCTTCAGGGTTCATTGACCGCCACCTACAATATCAAGAACAGCTTCTTGTGTTTCAGGACTTACATCATCGACAGCTCTAATACCAGGTGCAGCTTCACCAGCTGCCTTGGCAAGCATAGCTTGTTGTTGTGCCGCAGCCATTTGTTCTTGTGCAGCTTGTTTAGCTTCACGCAATGAAGCCACTTCATCTTCACCACGAACAACAGAAGCTGGTACACCAGTTGTTTTAATAATATGTTTGGCAAGACCATCAACATCCAAGTAATCAACAACATTAGGATCAACTTGCATAAGTGGTGCAAGAAACTGAAACAACTCAAGTGATGCTTGTATATCGCCTTGTCTTTGTGCTTTGGCTAATGGTGATACATATTCAAT
>TARA_R100001591_G_scaffold4589_1_pt1 | contig 24053 bp, 44 predicted proteins | sample TARA_R100001591 | Tara Oceans TARA_R100001591 (sample SAMEA2622725) | marine metagenome | biome: marine biome (ENVO:00000447); feature: surface water layer (ENVO:00002042); material: "saline water (ENVO:00002010), including plankton (ENVO:xxxxxxxx)" | depth 5 m
TAAACTGAGTGAATAATGACAGGAATATTTAAAATAAATAACAACGAAGTCATTGGATCTGATGGTACTTTTAGTGGGACTATAGGGAGCGGTGCGACTTTTCCTGTTGGTCATGTTTTGCAAGTTGTTCATGATACTACAAGAGAAACGAACACGCTTGATCAGACTTTTACAAATTATTATGAGCAGTCTATACAATTAAAATCAGCTTCATCAGATGTAATTGGTATTTTCCATCATGGGTGGGCTGTTAGTGGCGTGCAAGAAGGATTTGGTTTAAAGGTTTATAGAAATAATTCCGCAACAGTAACGACTTCTCATACGTTAGTATATAACCCAACAGTAACTGACGGAGTTGGCCCTTTGCAGGGTTACAATACTGGTGGTCAATTAAGATCGTCAGCAAGTTATAATTTTAAAGATACTTTAAGCGGTTTTAGTGTAGGCAATACTTTGTATTATGGATTTTTCTTTAGAAGAAGATCAACTAGCTCCACAATGCAAATACCCCCTGATGACCAACAAGATGGAGTTTTTAGTTTAACACTAATGGAAGTTCAAAAATGAGTGAGTTTAATCCAACTATTTCAGATGCTATTATAGCTTTAGGGGTTGATGGAGGGTTTAAGATCAAAGATGATAAAATTGCAAAATGGTACTCAGAAAAAGAACAACCAACCGATCAAGCAATTCAAGCAAAATTAAAAGAACTACAAGCAGAATACGAAGCAAACCAATACCAACGTGATCGAGCCGAAGCCTACGACTCAATCCCTGAACAGTTAGACCAGATTTACCATGATATGGATGGGTGGAAAAAGCGGATAAAAGCAGTAAAAGACAAGTATCCAAAGCCATGAGTGGACACCACATGAATCCAGCGGATCAGCAGTATTATAACTATCCCACAACACAAGCAACAGAAGTTATGCCAGAAGTAAGCACATTATATCAGATGGTTATGGACTTAGGCATACCTGCCTGTGTCATCATAGCTGCATTCTGGTTCATTAGATACCAAAGTGAACTAGCAAAAAAAGAACGAGAAGAGTTCTGGAAAAAAGACGAAGAGCACGATAGTAGACTCTTGGATATGATCGAGAGATCCTCAGATGCTATTCTTCAGATTAAGCTGGCATTGGAAGCCAATACACAAGCAATTAAAGAGATTACAAAAAAATGATCAGACACAAATCTACACGAAGAAGAGCACCTTTGCTTTGGAGAAAGTCTGATCTTAAAATAAAAAAACGAATAGATAAATTATTTTCTAAAAAAAGAAATCGTAAAAAAGAAAGAAAACTTTTAAATGATATGGCTGATAAAGAAATGTCAGATAATTTAAAAGAACAGAGACAGGGTTATGAAGGACATCTATATGCAAGATTAAAAAACAGAGATAGAAAAATATTTAAAAAAACTAAGTAGATGGAAACAGTCACAGAAAAAACAACTATAAAGAATGGTGGGAAACCAAAAGATGACCCACATATACAACTTATGAAACTTAGATTTTGGGCAAGGTTTCTTATTAGTCTTCTTGCCTTTGGTCTCTTTGGTTGGCTTGTGTTTACTATGGTGAACAAACCAGATGAACTAGCTCAATCAAGTAAAGACCTAATTAACTTAGCATTCGGTGCATTCTTACCAATCATCGGAATGTTAGGTAAACACTGGTTTGAAGTATCACATGACGAACCAGCACATAACCCTGAACCTGATAAACCTAAAGAAGAAGAAGCAAAAGATGGTAGCCTCGTTACTCCTTAATGTAATTCAATCGTTAGTCGTAGACCAAGCACAATCATTAGCAAAAGAACACGTAGCTAAAGTTATGGAAGACAACCTCAGTGAGGATCAGCTTAAGCTAATTGATGCAGTTGTGGACGAAATGCCAGAGAACACATTTAAATCAGTAAAAGAATTTTTAGGATAGTTTAAATGTCAGAAAAATTAAAAATAAAAACTTTAACAGATCGACAAAAGAAAACTTTAGCTAGACATTCTAAACATCATACTTCTGAGCACATGAAGTTAATGAAGAAACTAATGAGACAAGGAAAAACATTTTCTGAATCTCATAGAATTGCTATGAAAGAAGTTGGAAAATGAAACTAAGTAAGAACTTCTCATTGAAGGAACTTACTAGATCACAAACTGCTATTCGTCACGGCATTGATAACTCTCCTACAAAAGATCAACTCGTGTGCCTTACGGCTTTAACAACGGCAATACTCCAGCCGATCCGTGAGGTACACGGAAGAGTCAATATTAACTCTGGCCTAAGAGTCTTAGAGTTAAATAGAAAGATTGGAAGTAGCGATTCGTCACAACATGTCTTAGGACAAGCAGCAGACCTAGAATGTCCTTCAATAGATAACCTACAACTAAGTAAGTGGATTGAAAGTAATCTTAAGTTTGATCAACTCATTCTGGAATATTATGAAAGTGGAGATCCCACGAGTGGATGGATACATTGCAGTTACAACAATTCAGGAGAAAATCGTGGTCGAGTACTTACTGCAAGTAGGGTAGACGGAAAGACTCAATACACCGAAGGTATACATGAGTAACCTAAATGACTTACACGAAGCCTTAGCTCAAGAGCTACTACAGAGAATTAAGAGTGGTGAAGCTAAGGCACCAGACCTCGCAGTAGCAGCAAAGTTTCTCAAGGATAATGAGATCACGGCAGTACCAACCAATAACAATGCCTTGAGTCAACTCTTGGAATCAATGCCGTTTCCTACTGAGGAGGACTTAAAGGAATCTAAGATTGTATGATAATATATACACTAATTCATACAATCCACGTATTTAAAAGATTATAATACAACCTATACAAACCCATGAGTGCAAAGTTAAAGATCGCTTACAAGGGCGGTAAGAAGGTAATGGACGCTGTATCAGACTATCTTACTAAGGGAGCAAGTGCAGCATTGAGAGAAATGGACAAAAAACCTAAGAAGTTTTTAGTCAAGGTCAATGGTAAGACTGTAGCAGGATCTGATACTAGACAAGGAGCTACAGAACTCTCAAAGAGAATGAAGAAAGGTCTTATACAAGAAGAACCTAAGAAGAAGTTTAAGATTCAAGTTATCTCTCACGAGGATGACTTAATGGAACAAGCAATGCGAATGGGAGCAGGAAACTGATATGCCTAACTATAGTAGCTCAGTAGGACTCTCAAAAGCAGGAGGAGACTTTGCTGTAGGTTATCGAGGAGCAAAAAAGCTCAGAAAAGATATGGCAGGTAAGACTATTAGGCTAGAGAGAGAATACTACGACAAGAAAAAGAAAAAGAAGAAAAAGAAGAAGTCTAACACTTTTAAGCAGAAGTTACTCAAGGCACTCAAGATCTCCGCAAAGGGAGCAGGAGGTGCAGCAGCGATAGCAACTGAACTAGCACTTCCTACTCAAACAGGAATGTCTGAGTTACCTAAAGGATTCCATAAGATGTCTCCGAGAAAGAAAGCACAGTACATCAACTCAATGAAGAGGTCTAAGTGAGTAAGAACGTATCCCTCAAGATAGGTAAGCATAGAAGCCGTAAAGGTGGCTTAACGCAAGCAGGGGTAAACAAATACAATCGTGCCACTGGTTCTAATATCAAGATGGCAGTCACCGAAAAGAATCCCAAAGGTAGACGAAAGGCACGAAGGAAATCTTTCTGTAGTCGTATGTGCGGAATGAAACGTAGGTTGACCTCTGCGAAGACTGCGAGAGATCCAGATTCAAGAATAAACAAAGCACTACGTAAGTGGAACTGTAAATGCTAAAGGAATCACAGAAGCAACGAGAACAACGAATATCTTATCAACAAGCTATGGGAATGAGAACAGATAGAAATATGGTAGATGAAGAAATGTGCCCTGAGTGTAACCAAGATCCTTGTGTGTGCGAAGAGAAGAAACTCACGGAACTTAGGGGAGGAATGTGAGTACTGCCACTAAGACAAACCCTGGACTCTGGGAACGTGCAAAGTCACAGGCCAAAGCAAAACTCGGAGGTCACTCTGCTCGTGCGATGCAACTAGCAGTCAAGATCTACAAGAGTAAAGGTGGTGGATACAAAGGGGGTAAGAAGAGTTCTAATAAATTGAGTAAATGGTCTAAGCAGAAGTGGAGGACCAAATCAGGAAAGCCTAGTAAAGAAACAGGTGAACGCTATCTTCCTTCAAAGGTAATTAAAAATATGTCTTCTTCAGAGTATGCAGCATCCACTAGGGCAAAAAGAAAAGGCGGGGGTACAGGTAACGTAGTACCACAACCTAAGAGTGCACGAAAGAAACTCTCTAATTATTTAAAGATACAAAAAAAGAAATGAATGAGCTTAAGGACTTCCGCAATTTCTTATACATGTGCTGGAGGCACCTCAACCTTCCTAACCCTACTCCAGTGCAATACGATATTGCTGACTTCTTACAGAATGCTCCTAAGAGAGGAGTCATAGAAGCATTTAGAGGAGTCGGGAAGTCCTACATCACGAGTGCCTTTGTTACTTGGAGGTTACTTCATGACCCTGAGACAAAGGTACTCGTAGTCTCTGCATCTAAGATTAGAGCAGATGACTTTAGTACATTCACGCAGAGGTTAATCCATGAGATGCCTATCCTTCAGCATTTGATACCTAAGGATAACCAGAGGCAATCTAAAATCTCTTTTGATGTTGGTCCTGCTAAAGCATCCCATAGTCCCTCTGTAAAATCCGTAGGTATTACAGGTCAACTTGCAGGATCGAGAGCAGACCTCATCGTAGCTGATGATGTAGAGGTTCCGAATAACTCTATGACCCAGATGATGAGAGATAAACTCTCGGAGTCCGTTAAGGAGTTTGATGCTATCCTCAAGCCTGATGGAATGATCATCTACTTAGGGACTCCACAAACAGAGATGTCTTTGTACGAACAACTCCCCAATCGAGGATATCAAGCACGTATCTGGCCTGGAAGGTACCCATCGGAGAAACTAGTCCATAAGTACGAAGATAGATTAGCTCCATTCATCCTAGAAAAGTTAGAGAAAGATCCCTCTTTAGTACAACAACCTACTGATCCTCTTCGATTCGATGATGAGGACTTATTGGAACGTGAGTTATCCTATGGTCGCTCAGGGTTCAATATGCAGTATATGCTAGACACCTCCTTGAGTGATGCTGATAGGTATCCATTGAAACTATCGGATTTAGTGGTGATGTCTCTCGATAGAGATAAAGCACCAGAGAAACCGATCTGGTCCAATGATCCATCAGATAAACTCAATGATGTACCAAATGTGGGACTTCCTGGTGATGCTTTCTACAAACCACAAAAGCTACTAGGAGATTGGATTTCTTATTCTGGATCAGTCTTGAGTATAGACCCTTCAGGGAGAGGTAAAGACGAAACAGGATATGCAGTAGTAAAAATGCTCAATGGTTACCTCTATGTCCTAGAATGCGGAGGTATCCAAGGTGGGTACCGAAAGGAGAACCTTGAGTTCCTTAGCGTAGTCGCTAAGAGAAACAAGGTAAACGTAGTGTTGATTGAGAGTAACTTTGGTGACGGTATGTTCCTAGAGTTACTAAAACCAGTCTTACGTAAGATCTATAGTGTTACACTAGAAGAAGTAAGAAGTAATATACAAAAGGAAAAACGCATAGTTGACACCTTGGAACCAGTATGTAACCAACATAGACTTATAGTAAACAAAAGTATTATAGATCATGACTACAAGTCTGTCAAGGACTATGCAGCAGAGAAGCAAGCGAAGTACATGTTGTTTCACCAGTTCACTAGGATCACTAAGGATCGTGGTGCGTTAGCACATGATGACCGCTTGGATGCCTTGGGTATGGCTGTTGCGTACTGGGTTGAGCAAATGGCTGCTGATGCAGACCAACAGATCAGGGATCGCAAGAGTGACCTCATGGATAAAGAGCTAGAAAGATTCATGGCACATGTGGTTGGTAAGGGATACCAAGAGAAACATTTGACCTGGATGTAAAATTGACAAAAAAATCTGAAGGGGTTACGCTATATATCGATAGCCAGTTTCCCCCTTTGTTTCCTTGTGGTTTCCTTATCGATCAATAAAATCAAGGGTCTACGGGTAAACCACTGGTATCCTTATGTTTTCTTAAGAATCCATCAAGTCTTGGGTCTTGTATCATTTGTAATACATCAGATAAACATTTGTATTACATAAGATAATCATTTGTTTGATGTCTTATGTCTTTTCTTTTTGCTCTCATCTATCGTTTTTCGTTTGGCACACAAATTGCAATAAAATAAATTATTGTACCTGTTCATTAAAATATAAATAGGAAAAATTTGCCTACTAATTTTTACCTATGGGAAACTTTTGCCTATCAGCAATTTTTGCCTACCTCGGCAATTTCTGCCTATTAACTAGGTAATTATTTCCTTTGAGATCATACCTTTGATTTCTTATATATTCTTTCATTCTTTCAAACCATTGAAATCATTGATCTTTTTCCTTTGGCATGGCTTCTGCATCATTGTTTGGTAGGTTGGCAGAAAACATGTTTGAGAGTTTGGCATGGCTTCTGCATCATGTTCTTTTAAGTTTTTAGATCTTTGACAATCAAATCGAAAGGAAGTTATGGAATCCATTATTATCAATGGTAAAAGAATGGTTTCTGCTCATGGTGATCATGGGCAAGTCTTAAGCAAGACAGGTCCGATCAAGACATCAGGGGCATTTGTAAAATGTAAGTCTGATGCAATCATGAGCCGTAATACTAGGGCATTAGTCAATGGTGCTAATGCAAGGCGAAACATGACCCTTGTGTATGGTAACGGAAAGATCTTGAGTCGTAAAGAAGCAAGATCAAAGAATGATCGTCTACGGGGTGTGAATGTTTCACTAGGCTTAGGTATTGATCCTAATTTAGGCTCATATTAATCCATAGTCTTACACTACATGGCATGGTATATGCATGTCATGTAGGGTAGACTCTGGTACATTCTAAAGAGTGTATCAGATTCTATCTTGATTTGATCTTTGACAATCTGAAAACAGGAGTATAGATATGGATGTTAAAACAGCCATGTTTGAGCGTGGGTTCCCATGCAATCCGAGACCTTTCCTCGCTGGTTTACTCGACTATATTGAGGAGCACGGCACACAGTCTATTAGGTCTAATGAAGCAAAGCAGATTCTCTTCGTCATAATGGCACAGGCTTATGGTCAACTATCGACCATTGACTTGTGTGATGAGTGGAGAAGATTAGATGACTTGTACCAACAAAATAAGGAGGAGCATGTGTCCTAAGCGAAGACAAAATTTACATTTAGCTATTGACCAAAATAAGCACAGTGTAGATGAACAGAGTGTAGTGGAAGATTACATGGTGTTTCAGAATGTGCTTAGGCATACCGAGAAGTTTGATATCTTTGGAGCAAGATTATATAGAGGTTGTATCAAGCCTGAGACCTATAACTTCAAGGGTGTTACTGAATGGTCTTTCGCTCGATGAGTGTACAGTTCGGCACACTTTCTGCATAGTGTATTGGGAGAGTGTGCTAGGGTGTACACGTATGTGTGTACACTGTGTTCAGATTAGTTCTATGATAATTAAATATGGAGAGTGTTATGACTCGCAAAAAATTACTCTGCTTAGGTCAGGGTAGAGATGGTAAGGTATTCATCAATGCTACACTCAAGGGTCTTGATGTACATGATTGGGAATTAAGCCTATCGGGTGTGATCGGACCTAAGGGTGATGGTGATTGTATCGGGCCATGTGGTCAGATACAGGCTCACTTGATAGAGTCCATTGAAGAGTATTTTGAACCATGGGATGAGTTAAGAGTGGGTGCCCTCATAGAGATATGGAAGGACTACCACTTGAATGGTATGACAGCAGGATCTCCAAGACAGGAAGCGTACTTGAAACAGAAAGTACCTACCCTACACTTGGCAGATAATACCTATGAGAATAGGTCTATGCTATTGAAGAATGCAGGTCTTAATCCTGATGAAGAGTATTTTAATTTTGACAGTAATGAACCCTATGTGTATGGGAGTGCATGGTTACATACCAAACTACCATTACATGTAGTCGGATGGTTCTCTGATTTACCAGAGAGCACTCATGAACTACCTAGAAAGTGGAGATGAGGATGGAAGACTTTGACAACATGACTATGTTTGAACAACAACAGTACATCAATGAGTATGTATTGGGTGAACTAGGTTTGGAGTCTATCGAGGTAGATAGTACCGCATTTGAAACCCCTAAGAAGGAGAGTGATGGATGATGATATGACAGTAGACGAACAGGTAGAGTTTTATAGAAACTTAGGTAAAGCTAACCATAAGGATAGGATAATCCTGACTGCATGTCAGAGTGATATCTTAACCCTACGAAAGGTAGCTAGGAAACTAGATAAGATGTGTGTCTCTACTGCATGGGATAGTGTGGAGCATCTTCAGACTCACATCAATGAACTAATATCAGACCTGATAGATATGCAGGAAGAAATAACAGATAGGATAGATGAGGATGAAAGGAATAAAGAATAGAGGGAGTATGGCACATGGTTTGCATAAAGATAAACCCAAGTACCGAGAGTACCATGACGATATAGATTATGATCGTTATGAGTACCTAGAAAGGAGAGAGAAAGATGAGTGGGACAAGTTTAACCAAAGGTATCCTGACGAGAGTACATGTTAACCAACATGTGGCTCGTGCTAATAAAAAGAATGGTACCGATCACCCTGCTATAACAATCAAAAGTAGTAAGGGTAATAGGTACGCTAATAAAGTTACGTTTGATGGTGAGTGGACGTTGATTTCCTCACCACTCAAGCCACTTAGTTGTGGTGCTACCTTATGGGTAGAAGGGTATGATAATGGTACAAACCTACATGCGGAGTAAAGCCTATGAAGTATGCAGATAGATGTCTTCAATATGATGAAGAGTATACACCTCACCACTATACTTTCCATGGTGAGTGTTTGATGGGTAACCATCATGAAGTAAAGGTTCCTGCTCAGGAACTATTCGAGTATAGAGATGGTAAGTACATTCAAGATGCACTAGTCTCAGTGAGTGCCTTGGATAGGGAGTTCCTCTTAACAGGAGGATGCTGTATTGAATAACCTTTAACATGGAGTAGATAGCCTATGTTCATACATGATAATCCTCTTGTACGTGCAAGAGCACAAGAGAGTGTTGAAGGTATGGTGCAAGTCTATGCACTATGCTCTACCTCAATCCGTAAGCAGACTCCATTACTCTGCGATGAGATGGACAAGTTTAGGGAGAAGGGACTCTTAGGTGCTCCTGAGTTACAATGGGGTAACAAGAGAAAGGGTGCCTTGTGGGTGGATGAACACAAGCAAGAGCACTACGATGGTATGATGAAGATCATACGATCAAAGAAGAAAGAGGATGAGTTGAATATGATTCTCCATTGGTTACAAGTCCCTGGACTTGGGTTACCAAAGGCGGGATTCATGACTCAATTGGTGATGGGTAAGGGTGGATGTATGGATGTCCATAACATCCGCAAGTACCTACCAGAGGTGGACTCTAGTAAGGGTACGCCTAGTAGATGGCAGACTTCAGGGCAATCTGAGGAAACGAAGAAACGTAAGGCAGTAGACTACCTTGGTTTCTGTAAATTAGCAGGGGGTGCCAAAGGTCTATGGGACCAATGGTGTGACTTCATAGCTGAACAGTATCCCGATGCCTTTGAGTCAGGCGATCATGTTTCTAAACTACACCCAATATGGGTGTCTTAATAATCAAACAAGGAGTAGCTTATGCACACGCATCAATACATCGGCAAGATCATCTGCAAGAATGGTAATAAAGCCACAGCAGATAGGATCATTGACTACATTCCTGGTCAGTGGATGACTAGGGCAGACCATGAGGGAAACCCTAGAGATTGTAGGTACGTGGGCTACGATTGGGGCCGTGAGGAACATAAATGGTGTGACCTAACAGGCATTGAACCCATGGTAGCCAACAAGATCTTCTCCGAGGATAGGATGAAATATAAGGCTATCGAGAACTACTTCGATGGCATGGGTATGGGACTTCATGGGGAGTATCGAGTATGAAGACAGAACATAAGAGAGTGGAGTATTACTCCGAGTCAGGTGAGAAGTGGATGCCAGTGGAGCAGTTACACCACGACCACTTGATTAACTTAATCATCAAACTTGTGAGTAAAGATTATGATGGCAGGTTTCGAGTGGTCACCAAGACCACAGAAACAGTCGAGCAAGAGGACGAGTACGTCATCACTTCATTCATTCAATGAAGGTGCAGGGTGATGTACTTCGTAGGAGTGACTCAACTGATCCTACTATTGATATCAGTATTGATAGTGGTGAGGTTTAGTCTACTCCTGAAACCGAGGGATGAGATACGATGCCCAACAGATCGTATAGATCCTAGTAAAACACATGGTAATCAGGAACCATCTTAATATGATTAGCATCATGGCATATCCTAATAGCACAGTATGTACTCAGTGTCATGTGGTTTTCTCTAGGAAAGCATGGGGTGGCATTGATGTGAGTGAGTTATACAATCTCTCACCTGAACTAGCTTGGGTGTGTAGTCAGGAGTGTGAGAAAAAAGTAAAACTAAAAAACAAAGAGGGAACGTGGATGAAGTAGATAGAGAAAAGATAGTACAGATATTCATGCACAACTTAGTCAAGTTTGTGTCCAATGTGGGTGAGATAGTAGACGATACTGATATCAGCCATATGGAACAAGTCATGCTCATAGGGCATGAGCTAAGTGATCTGAGACAGTCATCTCAGGGTCTGCATGACACAGTGTTAGTAGAGTCAGGGCAAGTACAGTTAAACTAATAACCTCTAGCACATACAGTGTATGAACAAAACTCTATTGGAGCAGGAGTATGAACTCGAAGAGAGTATGCGTAAGTCAGGTATCGAGAAGTTTAATAAGGAAGTAGAGAAAGCTAAGGTTAGGGGTCAGGAGGGTAATACTCTGCACGGCATCATGCTGATGAAACATTCAGTAGATAAGGTGAGTAAGGGTATACAAGACTTCATGAAGAAAGCGAGCACTGGTACCGCAGAGCAGGGATACAGGATAGCACCCTTTATAGCTATGTTAGATCCAGATGTAACTGCTTTCCTAACCTTGAAGACAGTGGTTAATTCAGTCAGTGGGATGCAGTCATTAACTGGTTTGTCTCGTACTTTAGGTTTGATAATCGAGGACGAGATTAAACTACAGGTATGGGAAGATCACGATGGTAGAATGTTTAAGATTCTTCAGGAGAAGATGACTAAGCATACTGCATCGAGACACTATCGTAGGTATGGTTTGATCAAGAGGTGTAAAAAGTATATAGATGTAGAGGATTTAGATACTTTTACTACACAGGAGAGACATAGTATAGGGTCTAAGTTACTAGATATTCTCATACAAGCCACTGGATTAGTCGAGGTGAGGACTATGACCTATGGTAGGAAAAAGAAAAACATTTTAGTGACTCCATCCAAGGGAACCATAGAGTGGATCGAGAAGGTAAATGAGTATGGACAAGTATTGTCTCCTCACTATCTCCCAATGATCACCTTACCTAAACGATGGACTACTATAGATGATGGTGGTTACTACACTTTCAAGATGCCTATGATCAAGACTTACAATCGTAAGTTCTTGAAAGGATTGAGACACCATGAGATGCCTTTGGAGTACGAGTGTATCAATAGTCTTCAAGATACTGAATGGACTGTTAATACTAAGGTACTTCATGTGATGAAAGAGATGTGGGGTAATGGTCTCGATTGTAATGGATTACCTAATCGTGACCCATTGGATTTACCACCATGTCCTGCACCACAGGGACTGAAGAAACAGGATATGACTCTTGAAATGCAGAAGGAGTTCATGCACTGGAAGACTACCGCATCCACGATCTATAGTGAGAATGCTCGTAGGTTCTCCAAAGTTCTTCAGTTCATACGTACCATGGGTATGGCTAAGGATATGAGTGAGTACGATAAGTTTCACTTCGTCTACCAATCAGACTTCAGGGGTAGGAAGTACACAGTGTCCTCATTCCTCACACCTCAGGGTCCAGAGTATGCCAAGGGTTTACTTTTGTTCTCCAAGGGTATGCCTATCGAAACAGATGAACAGGCAGATTGGTTAGCGATCCATGGTGCCAACTGTTTCGGTGTGGATAAGGTATCGTATGAGAAGAGGATCAAGTGGGTGGATGACCATGCAGATCAGATCATAGCGAGTGCCAGAGATCCCTTATCGTTCCTATGGTGGAACGAAGCAGAAGATCCTTGGTTATTCCTAGCGTTTTGTTTCGAGTGGGCTGAGTTCTTAGAAGAGGGGTTTGGGTACATGTCAAGGATACCAGTCCAGTTAGATGGATCTAACAACGGACTCCAGAACTTCTCAGCTATGCTTAGAGATCCTGTTGGTGGTAAGGCTACTAATCTCCTACCATCGGATACACCTCAGGATATCTATCAAGATGTGGCTGACTTGGTATTGGAGAAGGTCAAGGTCTTGGCTGAGTCTGGTGATACTATGGCTATACAATGGAGAGACTCAGGGTTTATCAATCGTAAACTCTGTAAGAGACCAGTGATGGTAGTACCCTATGGTGGTACGAGACATTCCTGTCGTGGGTATGTTCTTCAGTACCTCAAGGATGAGTTTGCAAAGGGCGAAGTAAACCCTTGGGCACAAGAGGATCATGATATGTTTCTCCCATCCTTCTGGTTATCTCAAGTATTATGGGAAGCCATTGGTGAAATCGTGATCGGTGCTCGTGAGTGTATGAAGTGGATACAGGATTGTTCTTCCATTGTAGCAAAAGAGAACAGAGCATTGGTGTGGTCCACACCTACAAATTTTATAGTGCATCAAGAGTACTTTAATTATAAAGAACTCAGGATCACTACATATATAGATGGAACTCTCGTGAAACCGAGGTTCAGGGAATACATGGATTCAATGGACACCTTCCGTAATAGGAATGGTAGTGCTCCTAATTTCGTACACTCTCTCGATGCTTCACACTTGACATTCAGTATACATGAATGTAATAAGTATGGGGTTTCGGATTATTCTATGATCCATGACTCCTATGGTGTACATGCTCATCATGTACCGAGAATGGCTCGGTCATTAAGGAAAGCCTTTAGTGATATGTACAAAAACAATAATGTAATCAATAGTTTCAAAGAAGATGCAGAAGAATCTGTTGGTAAGGATATGCCTGATCCACCTGAGATGGGCACCCTAGATATAGATGCAGTGATAGATGCTACCTATTTCTTTGCTTAAGTTGATAGAAAAGTAGACGAAATGGACCTATTCGACCAACAGACCTGAAAGCACAACATTAGTTATGAATCAGGACTTCAAGAAGTTACTGAGATTCCTTCGTCAAGGACTCCCAGTACCAGTGGACATCCATGCGAGACTCTTAGAGGATGGTATCGATGTCCAATATTTTATTAACCTATACCAATACGGTGAAGATGACACAAGTGACTCCTCAAGGACCATGTGAATGGCCCCACCTGTTCAGACCAGACACCAAGTTTGGTAATCCAGGTAACTTCAACATCACACTCTTGCTTCCTAAAAAGGATGCAGAACCCTTGATGCAGGAGATCGATGCTGTGGCTGATAGAGATGCCATGGTAAACGATAAGAAGCAGAGAGGTAACCTTCCTTACAAGGTAGAGGGAGATACAGTACGCATCAGATTTAAGCAGAACGCTGAGATCAAGATGAAGAATGGTGAGGTACGTAAACCTACCATCAATGTTGTTGATGCTGCATTGGAACCAATAGACTCTTCTGTTTCTATTGGTAACGGTAGTATCGTTAAAGTTTCTTACGCAACACGAGGATGGGGCAAGGCACCTAGTGCAGGATGTAGCTTGGACCTAATCGCAGTGCAAGTGTTAGAACTTAAGGAATACCAGAATACAGGATTTGAGGCAGTCGAAGGTGGCTTCACTGTAGATAGTGTCAAACCTGCTGATGAAGAAATCGCAGAGAAGAAAGTCTCCAAAGAGGAAGAAGAAGGAGACTTCTAAATACCGAAGTAAGTTTGAGGAAACCATTGCGGATGCCTTAGGTGTCCGTGGGGTTCCCTTTGAATACGAGACTCATCATGTCTCTTACATCGTTGAACGTACCTACAAACCAGACTTCATCTTAGAGAATGGAATCTTGGTGGAAGCCAAAGGATACTTTAGATCTGCTGATCAACGGAAACATCGAGCAATCAAAAACCAACATCCTGATCTTGATATCAGGTTCGTTTTCTTAAGGCTCGATAGCCGTGTTCAAGGGAGCCAGATGACTTGTCAACAATGGTGTGACAAGTATGGCTTCTTGTATGCAGAAAAAGAAATCCCTAAGGATTGGCTACGTAAACATAAACCTAAAACAAAAACAAATGTGTAACGAAGATAAAACAGTATTTGAATTTAGTGCCACATCTAACACACCTTTTTCACAGGTGAGTGTTGCATGTGAAGCAGACTATATCCCTGAGATTCTTCAAGGTTTCGCAGACTTCTTGAGGGGAGCAGGGTTTACATACGTTACTGAAATTGCTGCCATCTACGAAGATGGAGATGGTATTACATCTGAAGGTCAACCTTTCGATGGACTAAGTGATTATGGAGAAGACGAATCAGACGAGTGAGTTTGTTTCACACGAACCATGTCCTCAATGTGGATCGAAAGATAACCTAGCGAGATACACAGATGGACATGGATGGTGCTTTGGTTGTGGCTATTACGATGGAGTTCCTAACTTAACAGAGGTGCGAGGTATGGAATTTGTAAAAGGTGAATGTATCCCATTGAACAAACGAAATATCAATCAAGATACTGTTGATCATTGGGGTTACCAAGTAGGTGACTACAAAGGTAAGAAAGTACAGATAGCAAACTATAGGAACGATCAGGGCACAATCGTAGCTCAGAAGATTCGTTTTCCTAACAAGGACTTTTTATTCATTGGAGACTCTAAGTCCTCAGGTCTCTATGGTAAACATCTCTGGAGAGATGGGGGCAAGATGGTTGTGATTACTGAAGGGGAGTTGGATGCACTTTCGGTATCACAAGTACAAGGAAACAAATGGCCCGTGGTCTCAGTACCTACAGGATCAGCAGGAGCACGTAAAGCGATAGCTCAAGACCTAGAATGGTTGGAGCAGTTCGATAGCGTGATCTTCATGTTCGACCAAGACGAAGCAGGACGCAAAGCCTTGGACGAATGTGTTCCCTTGTTCACCCCTGGCAAAGCTAAGATTGCCAAGTTACCACTCAAGGATGCGAATGCTTGCCTAGTTGAAGGAAGACATTCGGAAATCATTGATGCCATTTGGGGTGCCAAGGTCTTTCGACCTGATGGTATCGTGGATGGTAGAGACCTCTGGGACTTGATCTCCAATGAAGATACGAGGGAGTCTAGCGACTACCCTTACACTGGTCTCAATGATGTGACCAAAGGTATACGTAGAGGTGAGATTGTTACCATCACCGCAGGTTCAGGCATTGGTAAGTCTTTGATCTGCCGTGAGGTTGCTTATCATCTACTCCTTCAAGACAAAAAGGTTGGTTATATTGCCTTGGAAGAGTCCAACAAACGTAGTGCTTTAGGTTTCGTTGGGTTGTACTTGAACAAACCAGTTCACCTCAATGAAAAGGTGAGTGAGGAAGAACTCAAGAGTGGCTTTGATGCAACCTTGGGTACAGGTAACCTATACTTCTATGATCATTGGGGTTCGATGGAGATCGAGAATCTCTTAGGAAAGATCAAGTACATGGTGAGAGCAATGGGTTGTGAGTACATAGTTCTCGATCATATATCAATTGTCATCTCAGGTATCGAAGGTGGTGATGAACGTAGGATGATCGATGTTACTATGACTAAACTCAGATCCCTATGCGAAGAGGTTCAATGTGGGTTGATCCTAGTGTCTCACTTGAGGAGACCATCTGGTGATCGTGGACACGAAGAAGGTGTCAAGACTAGTCTCTCTCAGTTACGTGGTTCTCATGCCATAGCACAACTGAGTGATATCGTTATTGGTTGTGAGAGAGATCAGCAAGGAGAAAATCCTGACATGACTACAGTACGTGTCTTGAAGAACCGATGGACAGGTGAAACTGGTATTGCTACTCACCTCTACTATTCTAAAGAAACAGGTCGATTAACCGAGACCCAACTAACAGAAGTGAAACAAGATGAAGAAGATAATCCTGATTTTTAGTTTGGGGTTTTCAGTATTGTCCTGTTATCAACCTGCATATGGTAACCCATTTAAAGGTGACTACACCACAGAACAGATAAGAGCACTATGGTCTATCTGCTTCACATCCTTGAAGCAACGAGATCCGAGAGCCTTTCCTCCGAAGCAATGGGAAGTGTGTGATTGCTACACCGATAGTATTAGGACTGAAGAAACACATGAGAGATTTAAGAACCTCTCTGATGAAGACCAGTACAACCTATCGTTTAGGATCACTGCTAAGTGCATGACGGATACTGGATATGCGAAAATACCAAAGCCAATATGACATAACATACATAACTATATTCGTTGTTATTGTGAGTGTAATCCTCTCATTACTCATGAATGTTTATATCTTTCGAAAGATAAAAGAATTGCAGTATGAGATGTTGACTACACAATCCCTAGTGAGGACAACCACACTAGATTTAAAGTTGGATCATAAACATTGTTACTCCCAAGAGAGAACGAATGAAACAACCGAGCAAGCAGATATACTTCGACCTTGAGACTGATGGTCTCTTAGATGAAGTAACCAAGATTCACTGTCTAATCTATAAATGTGATGGTGAACATCATGTGATATACGAGAAGGATATACCTGAGGCACTCTTGTTCCTCAAGGATCATCATCTCATTGGACATAACATCTTAGGGTTTGACTTCCGTGTTTTAGATAAACTCTATGGTTTTGTTCCAGTCTCGTATACCGATACCTTGATCCTATCGAGACTCACCTTCCCTGACCTACGTGCTCAGGACTTTGATAAACGTGGGATGGATTCAAAGATGTACGGATCTCATGCTCTCAAGGCATGGGGTCACCGTTTATCTTATCTCAAGGGTGACTATGGTGAACACGAAGGAGCATGGGATGAGTTGACTCCTGAGATGATCGAGTACTGCAAACGTGATGTGGACTTGACTCAGAAGTTACACGAGTATCTTTTCAAGTACGAGAAGCATACCTCATCTGACTCTATCGAGTTAGAGCATCAAGTCTCCAAGATCTGTTACGAGCAGGAGACCTTTGGTTTTCCTTTCGATGTTCCTAAAGCACTAGAGTTGTACAAGTTACTGTACAATAGAAAGAATGAACTCCATAAAGAACTGCTCAAGGCATTTGGTTCTTGGGTTGTGGATGAAGGAGAACGAAAGAAAGGACTCTACCATAAGATCAAGATCGTAGAGTTCAATCCTCAGTCTCGTCATCACATCTCCAAGAGACTCAAGGATATACATGGTTGGAAACCTACGGAGTTTACTCCGAGTGGTGAACCCAAGGTAGACGAGAAGATCTTGGATGGACTCAAGTATCCAGAAGCAAAACTGATGAGTGAGTACTTGATGATCTCCAAGAGAATAGGACAACTCTCAGAAGGTAATGAAGCATGGTTAAAACTAGAGAAGAACGGGAGACTCCATGGGTCAGTTAACTGCATGGGGTCAGTCACAAGTCGTTGCTCTCATACGCATCCGAACCTCGCTCAAGTTCCGAGCACTAAAGCACCCTTTGGGAAGCAGTGTCGAGAACTTTTTACGACAGATCCAGGATTTTCCCTTCTGGGTGTTGATGTCTCTGGTCTTGAACTGCGGTGCTTGGCTCACTATATGGCTCGTTATGACGATGGTGCATACGGCAAGATCCTACTTGAGGGTGATATTCATACTGCCAATCAAGAAGCTGCTGGACTTGCTACAAGGGACCAAGCGAAGACTTACATATACGGCTTCTTGTATGGTGCAGGAGACCAGAAGATCGGTCAGATCATTGGTAAAGGGGCATCGCACGGAAAAGCCCTGAAGGAAAAGTTCCTCAGGAAGATTCCTGCGTTACGTAAGTTACGTGAGCAAGTCCAAAATAAAGCAAACGATCATGGATTTGTACGTGGCTTAGATGGTAGACGAGTACCTGTTAGATCCGCACACGCATCACTCAATACATTATTACAGAGTGCAGGTGCAATTATCTGTAAGCGGTGGGTTGTCATGCTACACGATATGTTGGAAGCAGAAGGATACTCGTATGGTCGAGACTATGCACAGGTAGCCTTTGTGCATGATGAAGTTCAACTCATGGTAAAGGACGAGCATGTCGATAATATCGGACGAATCGCAGTGGAAGCAATTAAGTTTTCTGGAGAGTATTACGGATTCAGAATCCCTCTTACAGGAGAGTACAGATTTGGAAGAAATTGGGCAGACACCCACTAGTCCTCATTACATAGGACAAGCAGGAGAACATCTCGTATGTTACCTGTTTCACATGTGGCACTACAATATACTTCAACCCTTAAATCCTAAGTCTAGTTATGATCTTGTAGTCGAGAGAGATGGTAACTTTAAAACCATACAAGTTAAAACTACACAGAATGGACGAAAGGTTTCTCTGAAGAAAAGTATGATCTCATACCAAGGTGTTCGTAAGTTTGGAGTTTATAAAGAAGGAGACTACGACTACCTTTGTGCATGTAAGTTTCCGTATGTATATGTTGTTCCTTTTAGTAAGATAGAGGCAACAACTGGATTCTCATTTAGCTTGTATCCACAATACAAGTATGACCTCAACGATCCTAAAACCTACGAGTATAGACCAACGATATGACAACTAGACTCCTCATAGATGCAGACATTGCAATATACAAAGCAACCACTGCTAACGAAGTATCGATCAATTGGGAAGGTGATCTCTGGACTCTCCATTGTGACTTAGCGAAAGTCAAGTGTGACATCGATGACTTCGTTGAGAACATTAAAGAACAGACTAAAGCTGATGAGGTAACCATGTGTATCTCACATCAGAACAACTTTAGAAAGATGCTCAACCCTTCATACAAAGCAAATCGAAAGGCTACTCGTAAGCCTATATGTTTTGTCCCTGCTAAAAAATACGTAATGGAAAATTATCATTACGAGATACAACCTTGGCTTGAAGCAGATGATGTCATAGGTATCCTTGCAACTTACGACAACGGAGAGGAACGTATTGTTGTTAGTGAAGATAAAGATCTCTTAACGATTCCTGGTATGCACTGGGATATCAAGAACCAAACTTTATGGGAACAAGACACACATACTGCTAACTACCTCTTCTACAAACAAGCCTTAACTGGTGACTCGGTAGATAACTATCAAGGGTGTCCAGGTATCGGCCCAAAGAAAGCAGATAAGATCTTGAATGAGTGTGAAGACTTTGGGTTTGAACCAAAGCATGTCTGGAAAGCTATTGTCACGGCTTATGAAAACGCAGGATTGAATGAAGACGATGCGTTACTTCAAGCACGTATGGCTAGAATCTTAAGGCATGGTGAATATGTTATGAGTGAACCTCTCTATTGGAGTCCTGAGAATGATCAATAATGAATTTGAGAATCCTAAACATTACACCGATGGGTTTGGTATTCAACCCTTGGATTATATAATCGAAAACGAAATGGATTTCCTAGAAGGGAACATAATTAAATACGTATCTAGGTACCCACATAAGGGTGGTCTTAATGATCTGTACAAAGCACAGGTTTATCTTAATCGTTTAATTGTAAGGGAGCAAGCAAATGAGTAGTCTACCTACACAATATCAAGAGTACATTCATCTTTCACGTTACTCTAGGTGGGACTATGAAAAAGGTAGAAGAGAAACCTGGGGTGAAACTGTAGCACGATACTTTGATTTCTTTATTCAACATCTAAAGTCTAGTAATGGATACACATTACAAGGAGATGAAGTAAAGGAACTAGAAGATGCAGTGTTTGCACTTGAGGTCATGCCTAGTATGCGTTGCTTGATGACTGCTGGTCCTGCTTTAGAGAAAGAGAATATCGCAGGATACAACTGTAGTTACTTACCCATCGATTCACCGAGGGCATTCGATGAACTCCTCTATGTCCTCATGAATGGTACTGGAGTTGGTTACTCAGTAGAGGAAAAGTACACCTCTCAGTTACCTTTTGTACCTAGTGAACTACATCCTACTGATACCTGCATCGATGTACGTGATAGCAAACTAGGATGGGCTAAGGCATTTAGAGAACTGATTAGTCTTCTATATGCAGGACTAATTCCTACTTGGGATTTAACTAAAGTACGTAAGGCAGGAGCAGTACTCAAAACCTTTGGAGGGAGAGCAAGTGGACCTGATCCCCTTAACCAACTATTTCTTTTCACTTGTAAACTATTTGAAAATGCAAAAGGACGAAGACTCAGACCCATCGAATGTCACGACATTGTTACAAAAACAGCAGAAGTCGTGGTGGTTGGTGGTGTTCGTAGGTCTGCTCTTATCTCTCTCAGTGATCTTGGGGATGAGCAGATGCGACACGCAAAGTCAGGAAGATGGTGGGAAGAACACCCACATAGGGCACTCGCAAATAACAGTGCCAATTATCACTCCAAACCTGACACGGGAACCTTCCTTAGAGAATGGGCTTCCCTATACGAGAGCAGAAGTGGAGAGCGTGGAATTTATTCATCGTTTAACGCAAGAAAACAAGTCGAGCGATTCAATGACAGAAGTCCTAGAGATGACTTCGGGACGAATCCGTGTTCTGAAATAATCCTAAGACCTAGAGAGTTCTGTAACTTATCCGAGGTAGTCATACGTGCTTCAGATAAGAAGAAGGATATCTTAAGGAAAGTTAAGTTAGCCACTATCTTAGGTACATGGCAAAGCACCTTAACTAACTTTAAGTACCTACCCAAAACTTGGAAGTCTAATTGTGAAGAGGAGAGGTTACTCGGTGTATCCTTAACAGGAATCATGGATAACAAGATTACTGCTTTTCCTGGACCAAACTTCTTAGAAGAGATGAGAGATGTAGCAAGAAAGACGAATGAAGAATGGGCTGAGAAACTTAAGATTTATCCGAGTGCTGCGATCACTTGCATCAAACCTTCGGGTACGGTTTCACAACTTTGTGATTCTGCTAGTGGCATTCACACTCGTCATAGTGATTACTATATACGCACTGTCAGAGGTGACAATAAAGACCCGATCACACAACTCATGAAAGATCAAGGTGTTCCTAATGAACCTGATGTGATGAAACCAGATCAGACTACAGTGTTTTCATTTCCTATCAAGTCTCCTGAATCTAGTATCAAGAGAAACAATTGGGATGCCTTTGAACAGTTAGATCAATGGTTGATCTATCAGGAACATTGGTGTGAACATAAACCCTCCGTAACGATCTCAGTCAAAGAAGACGAGTGGACTGCGGTAGGAGCATGGGTTCATGACAACTTCGATAGCATTAGTGGTATTTCTTTCTTACCTCACTCAGATCATGTATACCAACAGGCACCATATCAAGAGTGTACTAAAGAAGAGTACCAAGAGTTACTCAATAAAATGCCTGAGATTAATTGGTCTAAGTTATCTGAATATGAAAAAGAGGACTACACTACGTCCTCTCAGGAACTCGCTTGCACGGCTAATTCGTGTGAAATCATATGAAATGGACATAATGGGATAAAATGGCTTTTACACTCGGAGAAACAATCTCAAAAGAACTAGTAGAAAAGTTAAAACAAAAGTACCCCAATCAACTACCGAGCACTGTAGTAGAGAAAGAACAGTTGGCTTATACTTTAGGTCAACAATCGGTAGTCAACTACATAGAGGATTTATATAACAACCATGTGTCTAGCAGGAGCACCTGATCCTCCTAAGATGCCTGAGATTCCTCTTCCTCCTCCTATGCCTAGTCCAATGTATAAAGAACCAGATCTTCCTGAGTTAGCATTGGAACCAGAGGCACGAGAGAAGACTCCTAAAGAGTCTATGAAAAAGAGAAGGAAGGGATTTTCTCAGTTTAGAGTTAGGAACCCAGGATTAGTAATTAAAAATAAAAGATAAAATATGTTTAGTGATGTATCCGTACACCCTATTGATTCACATGAGGTGTACAGAGAGGTTATGGAAGCAGCAAGTGCGGATGGTCACGGACCTTATATGCCAACTCATTACGTTGAGAAAGGTGGTGAGATCATAGGTGCTTTTAGCACACAAAGTCCAACAGTATTCTGGTGGATGAACCAAAGTAAAGCAACGAGGAAAGACTCATTATTAGCATTCCAATCATTAGATACTTTGATGAATAACTTACAACTATCGGAATACATAATCCCATGTGAACCAGAGTCTCCTTATTTTAAATTAATGTGCTCCAGATTACCCGATGTTCACAAGGGTACCTTGGGAGGTGACTGGAGGCTATTTAGAAGGAAATTATAATATGGGTGGTTCCACAAGAACAGGAACAAAGTTACCATCAATGCAAGATTTAAAAGATGCAACAAATATTGATGAACAGATTGATGCTGCGAGAGAAACTGGAGCTAGAGCGTTAGAAGAGTTACCCGCTGGTATTTCACACAACCTTGCTCAACCTGGAAACTACTTATTTGAAAGGTTTCACGGAAGTATGAACAAAGGTGGTGATGATGATGATAACTCAGTAACCCAGAGAGATACTTCAGCCTTTGCTCAGAGTAAAAGACCGAGGAAAAAGAGGAAGGGCTTACTAGCACTTCAAACTCCCTCTGCTAAAGCATCTAGGTTTAGAGCAGGTAAACGTAAGTTCCGTGTAAGACCTACTGGTAAAACTGGAGTTAACGTAGCAGGAAGCAATAAATCATCCGTTGGTACAAATTAATGTATGGATAAAGTAGAAGTTAAAGAAGACCAAGATATACCTACAGGTTCTATAAAGAGCAGGTATAACTTAGGTTACGCAGAGAGAAACCCATTTTTAGAACGTGCTAGGGAAGCAGCAGAGATTACTATCCCATCACTTCTACCTCGTGAAGGACATAGTTCTGCTAACTTCTTTCGTCAACCATTTCAGAGTGTAGGTGCTAGAGGAGTCAACAACCTAGCATCTAAGTTACTCTTAGCACTCTTACCTCCTAACTCACCATTTTTTAGGTTAACAATAGATGACTTTGACCTAGAGAACCTAGTGGGACCAAACCAGAGAGGTGCAGTAGAAGAAGGGTTAGCACGTATTGAACGATCTGCTATGGGAGAGATCGAAGCTAAGGCAATACGGGTGCCTGTCTTTGAAGCACTTAAGCACCTCATCGTTACTGGTAATGCTCTCGTGTACATGCCTAAAGATGGTGGTATGCGTGTGTTTCGTTTGGATCGCTACGTGGTCAAACGTGATGCAATGGGAAATGTCTTAGAGATTATTACAGTAGAATCTTTGAGTCCCTTAATGTTACCTGAGGAGGTACGATCCAAAGTTACTACACCCAACGCAGACTACGGACAAAAGAACTACGACCTATACACCTGTGTCAAGAAGACAGAATCAGGATGGGAAGTAAAACAAGAGGTAGAAGGTCAAGAAATAGAAAGTTCTTCAGGCACATACGAGGAGGACAAGAATCCATTTATACCCTTGAGGTTTACGAGGATTGATTCTGAGGACTATGGAAGAGGGTTTGTTGAGGAATACATAGGTGACCTAAAGAGTTTAGAAGCATTGACTAGATCCATTGTAGAAGGATCAGCAAGTGCTGCTAAGGTGCTCTTTATGGTTAGACCTAATGGTACCACAAAACTCAGATCACTAGCAGAGTCTCCTAATGGAGCTATTGTACAAGGTGCTGCTGAAGATGTATCAGTACTTCAAGTCAATAAATTCAATGACTTTCGTGTAGCACAAGATGTAGCGAGGCAAATCCAAGAACGTCTATCATTTGCATTTTTACTCAACTCCGCAGTACAGAGACAAGCAGAGAGGGTAACCGC
>TARA_R100001591_G_scaffold77549_1_pt1 | contig 23568 bp, 19 predicted proteins | sample TARA_R100001591 | Tara Oceans TARA_R100001591 (sample SAMEA2622725) | marine metagenome | biome: marine biome (ENVO:00000447); feature: surface water layer (ENVO:00002042); material: "saline water (ENVO:00002010), including plankton (ENVO:xxxxxxxx)" | depth 5 m
TACCATAATTACGAGCTAATGCATTTCCGGAAATAGTGATGGTTTGTCTGCCGGCATTAACATTGATGGAAGCACCTAGTTCATCAATAGCTTCTTCCAACTGCTCTGGAGTTTTATTTGCAGTTCCTCGGGTCATAAGATCGGCCATTAAATTTGAAACTCCGGTTTTTGAGGTGTTTTCTAACAATAAACCACCTTCAATTTCTATTGTAAACTGTACAAGGGGCAACTCTGTATTTTCAATACCAAATACCTGCATTCCGTTTTCTAATGAACCCTCCCAAACGTCTGGAACTTTCACATCCGGGCTGTCGCCATAAGGAGGTTCAATCGTTCTGTCAAAGCTTGAAGCTGTTCTTTCATATTCAGTTTCTTCAGGAAGCTCAAATTCTTCGTTTGCTTTTCCTTGTACAATTTCTTCTTCAACCACTTCAGCCTGTTCAGAATTTTCGAGAGCGAGTTCGGCTTGTCCTTGAGGAACAAAGCTGGTTGCGATGAAATTCTCACCTTTGATGTATTCTTCATACACTCTCATGATGTCATCTTTAGTAACAGCGAGTGTCTTCTGAATATCTTCGTTGATATATCCCGGATCACCTGCAAAAATATTGTACTGAGCCAGTTGGAAAGCTTTTCCTAATACACTTGAAAGTCCATTATAGAACTGAGTTTCAATTCCTGCTTTTATTCGATCCAGATCCGCTTCAGTAAATCCTTCGGTTTCGAACTTTGCAAAAGCTTTGTTTACTGATTCCGATACTTTATCAAGATCAGTTCCGGGATAAGCACGCACCAATAAAGTAGTTTCGCCTGCTATTTCAGCATTTTGACTGAACATGAATACGTTCGAAGAAACCTGATCTTCCTCCACCAACACTTTATTGAAAGGTGCTTTTTTACCGTCGGTCAGTAATTGAGTTAAAATATCAAGCGCATACATATCCGGATGATATTGTTTTACCGTTGGCCAAACCATTCGTAGTTCTGGAAGACGGGCAAAATTATCCTCGTAGAACAATTTCTTTATTTCAGCAACTTCAACAGGAGCATCTGGAAGAGGAGTGATCTCTTCACCACGAGGAATTTCAGCAAAGTATTTTTCAATCCATTCTTTGGCTTGTTCAGTGTCAAAATCTCCGGCAATTACCAGAGTTGCATTGTTGGGTACGTACCATTTACGGTAAAACTCTTTTACATCAGCCAAAGTAGCGTTCTGAAGATCTTCCAGAGAACCAATAACCTGATGATTATATGGATGTCCTTGTGGATATAGATTCTTACCAATCAAATAACTAGCATGACCGTAAGGAGCATTATCTACGCCCTGACGTTTTTCATTTTTCACAACCTGCTTTTCCTTAGCAACAACCGCTTCAGTTACTGTGTTGATGAAATAGCCTAATTTGTCCGCTTCGGCCCAGATCATTTTTTCGAGGGCATCGTTTGGAACTGTTTGGAAATAATTGGTTCGGTCTCTGCTTGTTGAACCGTTGGCTCCTGAGCCACCAATACGACTACTCATTTTATCCAATCCGCCTTTCCCCAAATTTTCAGATTCTAAAAAAAGCAGATGCTCAAAAAGATGAGCAAAGCCGGTTTTGCCTTCTATTTCCCGTGCAGAGCCTACGTGGAAAGTTAAGGCAACTGCGGTGACCGGATCAGAGTTGTCTTCATGGAATATGACTTCTAATCCGTTATCGAGAGTGAATTTCTCATAGTTAACTGAGAATTCTTGTTTGTTGTTGGAGCATGAGCCCAAAAGAAAACCTGTAAACAGGAATGCAAAAAGGAATCTGAATTGTAATTTCATTGTGATGATAAGAGATTGATAATTAGATCGAATATAGGACGAGATAAAATCAGAAAATGTTAAAGTAATTTCTGAGATTTTACATGTGTTAATTTTTAGGTTGATGTGAAACTCAGAACGATAGGGAAAACCCTTAAATAAAAGATGAATCAAATTCATAAAACCGCAAGCCCTGAAGGACTTGCTTGTTTAAGCCAAGAATTGGAATGCCAGGCTCAATTTTTGATAAGATTTTTAGCTAGAAGCCCCTTCAGGGGCGTGTGTTTATATGGGTTTTAATAATCGATCAGAAAGTCGTCAGAAATACAGAACCGGGTAAATTTCCCACTGTGCAGATCCATCAGCGGTAGCCTCTGAATGACACTTTGATTTACGGCCTTTGTTTATTAATGTAAATCATGGATTATGCAGTATACATAACGACTAACCCTAACCGAAGTGTTTTATATACTGGTACTACCAATACGCTATCAAGACGGGTTATAGAGCATTACTTAGAAAAAGGGAAAAACAATACTTTTACGGGCAAAACCTACTGCTATAATTTAGTGTATTATGACGTCTTCCCTACAATGAGAGAAGCAATCGAAGCCGAAAAGCGAATTAAAGGTAAGTCCAGAAAGTGGAAGGAAGAGCTTATATCATCTTTTAACCCGGAATGGAAATTTTTGAATAAAGAAATAGTTGGAGAATGGCCACCAAAAAAGGTTCTGGAGGATCCTTATTTTCAGCAATACATGAAAAAAGATAATTAAGTCACTCAGAGCGGTAGCGAAGAGTCTGCCCATCTAAATTACCAAGCAAGATTCATGCTGTGCAGATTCATCGGCGGTAGCCTCTGAATGACTCGTTGGTTTGGTTTGGTTATAACTAAGATAGTCACTCAGAGCGATAGCGAAGAGTCTGCCCATCTAAAGAACCGAGCAAGATTCACGCTGTGCAGATTCATTGGCAGTAGCCTCTGAATGACTCGTTGTTTTTGTTTGGTGATGGCTAACATAGTCACTCAGAGCGGTAGCGAAGAGTCTGCCCATCTAAATTACCAAGCAAGATTCATGCTGTGCAGATTCATCGGCGGTAGCCTCTGAATGACTCGTTGTTTTAGGAATATCATTTGCACAGCTATTCTTTTTAATTTAAAACGAAAAATGATTGCCTCTCACGGCATATCTCCCTATCTTTACCAGCCTTTGCAGGAGTGCAAGTTTTCAACTACTCAGACTATCAAAAATTTTAATAAAATCGCGATTTAGCACATGAATAAAGGAACAATTGCACAGGTAATCGGACCTGTTGTCGACGTTGACTTTACCGATGGCGAAACCCCTGCCATCCTAAATGCCCTAACTATTGAAAATCCAACCGACGGCTCAACTCTTTATTTGGAGGTAGCTCAGCACTTAGGTGAAGATCGTGTGCGTACTATCGCCATGGATTCTACCGACGGCCTTGTAAGAGGAATGGAAGTAATTGATACCGGAAAGAATATTTCGATGCCTGTAGGTGAAGATATTCGTGGTCGTTTATTTAACGTAGTAGGCGAAGCGATTGACGGAATCAAAGCTCCTGAAGGAAAAAACAATTACCCTATTCACCGTGAAGCTCCTGCTTTTGATCAACTTGCTACATCTACTGAGATGTTGGAAACAGGAATTAAAGTAGTTGATCTTCTTTGTCCTTATGCAAAAGGTGGAAAAATTGGTCTTTTTGGTGGTGCCGGTGTTGGTAAAACCGTATTGATCCAGGAATTAATTAACAACATCGCAAAACAGCATGGTGGTTTATCAGTATTTGCCGGTGTTGGTGAAAGAACTCGTGAAGGAAATGACCTTCTAAGAGAATTTATCGAATCCGGAGTAATTAACTACGGTGATGAATTCAAAGAATCAATGGAAGCGGGAGAGTGGGATCTTTCTAAAGTTGATGAAGAGAAATTAAAAGAATCTCAGGCAACCTTGGTTTTTGGTCAGATGAATGAGCCTCCTGGAGCACGTGCTCGTGTAGCTCTTTCAGGTTTGACTGTTGCTGAGTATTTCCGTGATGAAGTTTCCAGAGATATTCTGTTGTTTATCGATAATATTTTCCGATTTACTCAGGCAGGTTCTGAGGTATCAGCACTTCTTGGTCGTATGCCATCGGCGGTAGGTTACCAGCCAACATTGGCAACAGAGATGGGTGCTATGCAGGAGCGTATTACTTCTACCAAAAAAGGTTCTATTACGTCTGTACAGGCTGTTTATGTACCTGCGGATGACTTGACTGATCCTGCTCCGGCAACAACATTTACTCACTTGGATGCAACAACAGTATTGAACCGTGCACTAACGCAGATCGGTATTTATCCTGCGGTAGATCCACTAGATTCAACTTCTAGAATCGTTGATCCTAAAGTAGTAGGAGAAGAGCATTACGAAACAGCTCGTAAAGCAACTGTACTTCTTCAAAACTATAAAGATCTTCAGGATATCATCGCTATTCTTGGTATGGATGAACTTTCTGATGAAGATAAGTTGACAGTAAGCCGTGCACGTCGTGTGCAGCGTTTCTTCTCTCAGCCATTCTTCGTAGCTGAGCAGTTTACCGGTTCTGCAGGTAAGTATGTGAAGATCGAAGACACTGTTAAAGGTGTTAAGATGATCATCGAAGGTGAATTGGATCACTTACCGGAAGGAGCTTTCTACATGGTTGGTGATATCAACGAAGCAATTGAAAAAGGCGAGAAAATGCTCGCAGAATCTGAAGAAGCTTAATTATAAAGCATGAGTACTTTTATAGCACAGATCTTAACTCCTGAAGGCTCTCTATTTGAAGGCGATGTTACCGGTGTAAAAATGCCCGGTACTGAGGGAAGTTTTGAAGTTAAAGCAAATCACGCTCCTATCGTTTCTACTCTAGAAGAAGGAGATGTGTTGGTTCGTAAATCTGAGGGAGAAACTAATTATAAGATCTCCGGTGGATTTGTAGAAGTAGCTGAAAACAAACTCACTTTATTAGCTGAATCTGTTATTGAAGAATAAAACATCTGCGAGTAACGAAGTAGTCTCCCTTTAAAACAGATTACTTCACCTTGTTCGTAAATGAAAATAAATTTATAAAGCCGGTTTTCGAAAGAGAATCGGCTTTTTTTTGACATTATATTCATATTCAATCCTTCTAAAAATCTATCTACACAATAATTAGAGCTTTGTTCTATTATTAAGTCTGTGTTTTTAAATTATTGATAAAACCTAAATATGAGATTAATTTTATTGATCATAGTCGTCTTATTTGCCTGTTCCGATGATAAAAGTAGCTTTATGAATAAGCTTCCGGAAAAGGTTAAAATAGGTGGCGTTGCCAAGGGTGAAGTAGATGGGATTAGTATAAATTGTTTTATTGATTTCTCTTCAATTGAAATAAAAAAAGAGAATGGAAATACCTATTTAGATTTCAGTGGTTATGCCGGTAGAAGTGCTTTGCAAAATGATGGCAGTGGAGTTGCATTCGATGCCTTAGCTGCAGGTTCTTTTAGAATTGATTTTTCGAATAAGGACGAAATAATTTTGATAGATACTTTTCATGTACCTAATGATCCTCCTGATTTTTGGGGTGAATTGCTTTTTCTTGAAGGTGAGTTAATTGATGATCAAAAGTGGAGAGGAAAATGGACTTGTTATCCATTTTATACTAGAGGAGATACCATAGGTAACATAAATGGAAATTGGAACTTGTACGAAGCAGATTAAATTTTTTTTAATTCTATCTAATCTCAAAAAAGAAAGGCAATCAAGTAAAATATCATGTTACCTGCCTGCTAAGAAAAGCCGATTTTCGAAAGAGAATCGGCTTTTTTTTGTACTAATATTTAATGTATTATTTTGGATTAAAAAATAATACGTATGAATAATAGATTATTAATTCTTGCTACTGTTGTAGCTTCTTTAGGTGGTTTACTTTTTGGGTACGATACAGGCGTCATAAACGGTTCTCAGTTTTACTTTTCTAAATTTTTTGAACTTTCAACTTTTATGAAAGGTTGGGCGGTAAGCAGTGCCTTAGTGGGTTGCTTTTTAGGAGCTATTATCGCCGGCTTCTTAAGTAATTATTTAGGAAGGAAAACGACTTTAATATTATCAGCGGTTCTTTTTACTCTGTCAGCTTGGGGATCAGGATTACCATCATTTTTCCCACAATCTATTGAAATCTTGATTTTCTTCAGAGTATTGGGAGGGTTAGGAATTGGTATAGCTTCGATGACTGCCCCAATGTATATAGCTGAAATCTCTCCTGCAGCTAGTAGAGGTAAAATGGTTACCTATTATCAGGTAGCAATAGTGACTGGTTTTTTTGTAGTATTCTTAGCTACCTATTTTATTGGAAGTTCGATGACTGAGATTGAAAACTTAGAATATGGATGGAGATACATGTTTTGGTCTGAACTCATTCCCTGCATTCTATTTTTAGGTTTGTTGTTTTTTGTACCAAGAAGCCCAAGATGGCTAGTGATAAAAAACAGAACAAATGAAGCTTTAGATATTCTAAGATCAATACATGGAGAAGAACTTGCAAAAAAAGAATATGAAGAGATAAAACTTTCAATAGTAAACGACAATAAAAAGGAATTAAAATCAATATTAAGTAAGTCTGTTTTACCTGTTATTATTATTGGTAGCGTGTTATCAATCTTACAACAAACAACAGGTATAAATGCCGTTTTATATTATGGCGCTGATATCTTTGAAAAGGCTTTAGGTTTTGGGCAGGAAGATATTTTAAAACAGCAAATATTGTTAGCAGGTATAAATTTCATATGCACATTTATTGCTATGTATTCTGTAGATAAACTAGGTCGTAAGCCACTTATTATTTATGGATCTTTAGGAATGTTAGCCGGGTTCTTACTACTTGGCATTACACTTATGAGCAATCAGGTTGGGTTACTTTCTTTGATCGGTATTTTGATATTTATAGGATCATTTTCTCTATCTATGGGGCCTGTAACTTGGGTTTTGTTATCTGAAATATTCCCAAACAGTGTACGTAGTAAAGCGTTATCCATAGCCGTGGCAGCACAATGGGCCGCTAATTATGCTGTTTCTCAATCTTTTCCGGTAGTAGCTGAAAGCACTGTAAATACAGAAGGGTTTTGGAATAATTCTTTGCCGTATTTCATTTTTTCAGGATTTATAATTCTCTTGATCATTTTTACACTCAAATTTATTCCTGAAACGAAAGGCAAAAGTCTGGAAGAATTGGAAGAAATATGGGAAAATAAATATGCTTAGTACTCACTTATAGAAATTAAAATGAGTAAAGCATTATTTATAGTATTGATAAATCTTGTGTTCATCTGGTCTGTATCAGCTCAACAAAGACCCGATACCACATTCATTCCTGAAATTGTTGAACCTTTGTTTGATGTGTCTGTTGCACCGGTTATATGCATCGATTCAGCCCACAACAATTTGCACACATTGGACGGTGGTTTTTCACCTTTTGCACGTTTAATGAAAGCAAACGGTTTTCAAATGCGAGACTTGAGTTCTTCTGTTTCAAATAGAGAAGTACTTTTGGGTTGTGATATTTATGCAATTATCAATCCGCTGCATGAAAGTAACCTGGGTAACTTGGGTGTTACCTAATCCTTCTGCTTTTACGGCGCAGGAAGTCAAGGAGATCAATCAGTGGGTAAATGAGGGCGGTAGATTATTTTTGGTGGCGGATCATATGCCGTTTGGGGGAGCTGCATTTAATTTAGCTGAGTCTTTTGGGTTCGAATTCAGCAATGGCTTTGCCCGATTGAAAAAAGAAGGAAATCATACGGATTATTTCTCTCTGCAAAACGAAAGACTAAAAGAGCATCCAATGCTGGAAGGTGAAATTCAATCCGTTACAACTTTTACCGGCAGTGCTTTTACATATCCGGAGGAAGCTGAACTTATTCTGAGATTTAAAGAAGGAGACATTAGCCTTGAACCGGAAATTGCATGGCAGTTTGCTGATACCACAAAAACCATTGATCTGGAAAATTACGCACAGGGAGCTGTGATGAATTATGGAAAGGGAAAACTAGCTGTATTTGGTGAGGCAGCAATGTTTACAGCACGGGATATAACCAATGAAAACGGTACTTTTAAAGTGGGTTTTAATTCCCGCTTAGCTCCAAATAATCAGCGATTTGCAGTGAGATTGATGAGGTATTTGGTGGAGTAACGGTCTCGTATAACCGTCAGTTACGGGTTAATATGCGTTAATTTTCGGTTTGGCACAGACTTTAGCAATTCCGTGTGGATTCGGACGTAGTCGAATCCGCCGTAATTGCGGTTATACATTGTTGTGAGCTGGCTTTTTTCCATAAAAACTTTTTATTCGGTCAGAGTACTTATGATTTATAAATAGTCCAATTCCAAAAATTCCTAATCCAAATGAAATTAGAAATCCAAATCTTGAATGTGATTTAGATTCACTAAAGTCATAAATTATTTCGCCATTTCTATCAGCTATTTGGAAAACAGTCGGTTTATATTCATCTTTTTGACTTTTTTTTATCCAAACGGTAGCTTTTTCCGATTTTTTTAATTGCTTTTCTAAATTTTCAAATCTTTCGTTAAATCTACTTTGTCCAATATTTTTCATAAGAACATAAATACTTTGTGTCGAATTCAGAGTAAATTTTAGTTCAGACTTAATGCTTTTTGAGCCTCTTGAACTTTCTACACGAGTGTAATATGTTTTTAAATTCCTTATTTCTCCATTTTGCTTAATTAGAGAACTTTTAAAAGTAAAAAGAGTTGGTGCAAAAAAATAAAAAGCACAAATAATTGAAGCAATTCCAACAAATAATCCCCTTTCTGCGTAATATGCTTTATTCATTTATTTTCTTAGCGTAATGTTTTTTCAGCTTGCTCACAACGTTCTGTGTATGGACAGTAGGGCAGATTCGAGTAATTCACTTTCGGTTTACCACTAAGCCAAAACAAACGTTTTTACTTTAATTTTCTTTTTTGTTAAACGTCAAAACTTTGTTTTGGCGTTGCCTGCTCAAAGAACAGGACTTTCAATTTATCTCTGGAGCCCTATTGGCTATACACCTTGTTAGCGGCTGGCTTTTTTTATTTTTCAAGTTCATAAATTCCTGTGTCAGTTACGATAAATGTTCCCAAGTCAGTCGTTTCATATTGCCACAGTTTCTCTTCAAAAGTTTCAATTAATTCGAGTTCCTTAGTTTCATTGTCAAATCTGAATAGCTTGTTGTTTCCCATATTTGGGATGAAAACGAATTTTCCCTTTACAAACAGACTCTCAGGATAGCTTAAAGGGTCGTACTTATCGTCCCAAGTATATTCTCCGATTTTATAGGTCTCTTTCCTGTCGGTTATTGAAACTTGCGTAACCGTCTGACCCGTAGGAAATGCCAGCCAAAGAAAATCTGGAAATTGATAGTCAATGTCGTAAATTGGGTGTCCTTGCCCAACTTCGTCAGCTTCCCACTCAAGTATTCTTTTAGCGTTTCTGTCAAACCCGTGAATTATTCCTTCTTGGTAAAAACAGAAGTATTGATTTCCCTTTTCGTCCTTTGTCGATTGATAGCTTTCTATACTTGAGGGAAGTTGCTCTTCGATTAATTTGTAATTCTCTCCAACTGTCTGAATTGCAAAATATTCTTTGTCTATTTGTCGAAGTTCCCTTGATTTACCAAATGCAAAAAATTCCGGATTCGCTCCATTATTCCAACTTACAGTTAGAATTTCAGACTTCCCAACGTAGAAGTTTCCTGTCTTTCCTTTATCTGTGATTTTCTTTAATTGCATTTCGTTTTTCAGCTTGCCGCTAACGGTTTGGCTATGCGCAGTATCCCGAAGGGTATTGCGTATAGCTTATGTTAGCCACATTAATTATTAAGCAAGTCTATAATTTTTTTACTCCCAAACTTTTCTGCAACGCTTTTTGGTGATTCTCCTTCCAGCGTAAAGTCAGTGTTGATGCCAAGTTCTAAGAGTCTTGAAAGACATTTCTCACTGTTTTCCCTAGCAATCACCAATAGGGCTTTTTGAATGAAATTGGTTCTTTGTGCATCTGAAAGGCTTTGAACGTAGGCGTTAAGCAAAATCTGTGTGGCGTCCGGGTTGTTAGTGGCTATTGCATAGGAAAGCACATCACTGCCAGCGATTAATACTTTTTTATCCAACCCACTTGTTATGAAAGGAGTCAAAATTTTGTCATTTGAACTTTGGACTGCCGCCTGAATTTCTGATGAAACATCAAAAAGCAGAGCGTTATACAGCAATGGGTCTGTTACACCTAATGCATTTGCCTGGATCATGTATTCGAGCGCAATAACACTGTTTTCTTCCTGATAGTACCTTGCTAGTGCCTGATAGTTCTTAGCACTTTGATTCAACGTCAAAGCCTTGGCAGCATAGGAAATGGCTCCTTTTCTTAGTTCAGATAATCCAGTTACTTCATTGCGAGTGGCAATCGGGATTCTTTCAAACATGGTAAGCTTGTCATCGAAGTACCAGATCGTTATTCCATCCCTATCTCTTGAAATAGCATCCCGTATGATTTGTGTACTTGCTTCATTCAGGAACGGTGCTCCGTTTTTGTAGTCATATATAAACCAGTGGAGTGTTTTCTCATCAGGATTGGCTGGCATCACATTTTTGTACACTTCTTTTACCTCATCTTTCGTAAATAGCACATCGTCAATGGCGTTTATCTGATAGCCTTCTCTTATACCTACAGCATATGCAGGACCTTTTGGATCAACATTTTTAGCAATAACCTTTGTTCCAAATTGTTCCTTCACATATTCGAAATCCATACCAATACCCCTCGATAGTGACCTATTTTCTAGATAGATTCGGTACTTTCTTGCAGCTATATCTGATGCCAGCTTTTCTTGAGACACCAGGTTGTTGGGGATGGCCTTACCCGGCTTTGTGGGAGCAGGGCAGTTGTTGGTAAGCCAGTGCGTGGAGTTTATAGACCAATTATCAAGCATGCTCTTTTCGTAGCATTCCAAATTATCGATCAGATCCAAGTAATAAGCTTCCATTTTAGCATCACCTACATAAGCAGCCATGTTTTCGAATTCTTTCTTCTGTTGCTCAATCTTCCGTTTTGCATTCCAGTAGATTTGACTCATTCGTGATCTTTGTTGCAACCTGAGCTCTTCTTCTCTGGCTTTCGCTTCTCTTTTCTTTTCCCCTAGGTCATACAGACTTGCCAAAGCCCCAATTCCCTGATACAAACTGGTTTGATTATTGTATTTAGCTGCATTGGCAATATTTTCTATCCCTTGAGATACGGAATTGACCTGTGCATCTTTAATGTCTGATTCGACATAATTGACATCTCTCATTTTGGAATTGAAGTCTTGTAAAAGGAGTTCCGGATCGGATGTCTGGATTAGTTGTCCTATCTCACTCAAACGGTCAGAGAAGCTTTGAGCCAGCGCATCCAGTTGGTTTTTGTAATCCATCACCTGCCTGTAATCAGCCTCTATGAAGGGAGAGGTATTGCTGTTAATGCCTGCTCCGTTTCCATCACCAACCATGCAGTTGGGTATTACATCTGTTATTCTGCCAATGCCCTCACAAGGTGAACCGTAGCTATTGTAGCTCGATTTAATTTGCTCTAGGGTAGCCTTTAAATTTCTTGCTTGTTCTGCTGTTCTTGGTTTGTTCTTGCATGCACAGAGGTAGGCGTAGAACTGAGCAGCATTAGCACAGACCGGACTGCTGCCCCGTTTGCTGATGTTGTTTTTAGCCTGTTGAGCTTTTGGGTCTTGTGTGCAGTCCTGTCCGAAAAGACTAGAGGTGCAGAATGTTATTAGTAAAATATAAGCTATTTTCTTCATTATGCAGTAAAGTTGTGGCTAACGGTCTTGTGTATGGCTCGTTGCGTGCAAATTAGCGATTATTTTTCGGTTGAGCCACAAGCCATATTTTTAAATTTTACTATTTATCTTTATTCTTGGAAATCAGCACATTTAAAAATTTGGCGACTTTCCAAATATGCTTTAATTTCGGTTTAAGCAACTGACCAGCAATGAGCTATACACGTTGTTGGCAACCGTATTTATTCGATTATTACTTTGTCAATCGCCATATTTATTTCCATTAATTTTCCAACTGACACTTCTTTTTCATTATAAATTGGGTTTTTATATTCACAATTATCAACATTGGTCAGCTTGATTGTTACAAAGTAATTTTTCCTTTTCTTATTAGTTGAAACTACAGTTCCTACCACAAAGCAATCGAAGTCTCTTGAATTTTCGACTGTGTACAAATAATTCTGCAAAGTAGTTCTATCTGTTCCGTCATATCTCCATCCGGTTTCTCCTGATAATGGAACTTTAATTACATCTCCAATTTCTAATTCTTTAAACTTTTTCTTTAGGTTTTTACTTTGATTTTTTATTCCGTCCCAATACGATTTGTAATATTCTGTTTGTTCGTCCAGTTCAATAGGTTTATTGTTTAAGACTCTGTGAAAAGAAGTCAAAATTATTGAAGACATATCGTCTGGATGTGAGATTCCTTTTGATTTGAAAAATCTTGATATTCGGTTTTTGCCTTTCCATAATTCCCAACCATTTCTTATTCCCATTCCAGTTCCGAAATGTAATTCGGTTACAGCATCGCCTTCTTCTTTATTTTTGAATTCTGTTTTATCAGCTTCCGACCATTCGCAAGTCAAGTATTCAATTGCATCGTTCAGATTTTTAGGAATATAGTTTTCCTTATAATCTTTACAGTCATTTTGTGAAAAGACTGTTCCGAAAACAAAAAGTAATATAATTGTGATAATGTTTTTCATATGGTTGCCAACGGTCTCGGCTATGCGTAGTGCGGGGTTTCAAGGCACTTCACTTACCGCTTAGCAGTTAGCTTATTAAATGTAATTACTTTCATATCAGCACTTTCGCCCGTATTACGTATAGCCATTGTTGTGCGTTCGGTGTTCTTTTTCGTCCGTCTGTCAGCGTTGGCAAAGACATACTCTTTTGCAATTTTGGCTCGTGTATTGGCTGATGCGAATTGCAAATGTGTATGGCTTTTAGCGTTGGCATTTATTCTATTTCAGTTTAATTCTTTTCGTTTCTGTGTCGTATTCGTAATTCACGATATTTTCATTTAAAATCAATTGGATGGTTTCTTCAATGACTTCAAAAGGAACTACAAACCATTCTCTAGGATTAAGTCTTTGTCCTTTTTCGTTAAACAAGTCAATGTCTAAGCAAGCATTGGCGAAAAATCTATGCAAAAGACCTTCTAATTTGTCCGCATTCCGATTGTAAACTTTGTAAGTCGCTACTTTTTTTACGTCTGCAAACAAATATGTCGCTTCGTTTTTGGCGTTCTTTATTCTGACGTCAACTGAACCACTTGCAAATCCGATTTTGTATAAGTCCTTAATTCCTGCGAGTTCTTTTTTAGTTGACTCTGTTTTCAAAACGTAAATCCAACCCGACTGAACATCTTCTTCTTGTACAAGTCCGGAATTGACGAATAAGTCCTGTTCAATTTTGTCGTAGGTGTTGGTAATAAGCTTTCCGTCTTTTTGAATTTGCTTACCTAATGAACGATAAAGCATATTGCTGTAAGTTCCATTTTCAAAAACCGTTCTTGTTCTTCCTTCAACTCTTACTCTGTTACCTGATTTCTGCTCCCATTCTTCTTTCTTCAAGTTGGCAGATTCCAAGTACAGCATAATTCCATTCATTAGATAGAAATCACCAACGTGTAGGTTCTTTTCAATGTTTGTAAATGGCTTTATTTTTCGCTTTCCTTCCTTTATTTCTTTATGAACTTGTAAAAACATTTGCTCATACTTCTCAAAGTCCTTTTCTTTCATAGGTTTTCTTTGAGCTACGAAATCAGTTTCTGCTCGGTCTTCTGGTCTTGGTGTATGTTTGAATTTGAAAATATCTAAATCATTGTCGGCATCTAGCAAGCCTAATTCATCATCTTCATTCAAAATGTCGTCAATGGATTGTTTTTCCATTTCGACATAGCCCAAAAGGTTATGTCTGTCAAATGGTTTAAGGATTTTTTTCTGCTCTTCATTTTCTCTGAAGTTTTTGAGTTTAGCTAACAAGCCATATTCTGACATACTGGATTTGCTTGGCTCTCTGTCGTTTTTGTCAACGAAAACATTGATTTCCTCAAAAGAATCAATCAGTCGTTCTTCATCTGTTTTCACAGTTGAATATTTGACTTTAGATTCTAACAATCCAAAGTCATCATCTTCAAAAATATCGTCTATGGTTAGTTTCTTCTTAGCCATTTTCTAGTGCTTTTTTACGTTTCAACTCTCTTAAAAACACTAAAGCTTCTGCCATTCTCTTTTCTTTATGGTCAAATGCCTGAATACTTGGTTGCTCTCCTTTATTGTTTTTTACCCATTCTTTGATTTTTGGCCATAACAAAATGGCTTCTTCTTCGGTCATTTCAATTTTGGTAGATTGAATATGCTCGTCAATTAATTTTAAAACCTGAGTTGTTACCGATTTTGATAGGATTTCAAAAGCCTTTTGGAACGGATTGACTTGGTCAATCAAATCAATGTGAATATCATCAATGTTCACAAAGCTTCCTGCCATTCGGATGAATTTTTTGTCTCCTTGCTCCTCAATGGTAGAGTTTTTAATTACTGAATCGACTACTACGTGTTGTCTAACAGCTTCAAGATCATCATCACTTAAATCAGGATAAACTTCTCGGATGATTTTAGGAATTAAAACCGTATTGATAACCTCTGGTTCAATATTCCCTGGCATTGCTTTGAGCATTTGAGGGTCTTGCAAAATCTTAGCCTTCAAATCATTCAAATCTGTATCAATAATGTCTTTGGCTCTTTGCGAAGTAGGTAATTTGAAACCTCTTATTTTAATGGTTTTGTCGTCTTCATCTTCGTCCTCATCATCCTCATCTTTTTTGATTTTGAATTTCCAATTTGGGGCTAATACTTGCTCCATCAATAAAGAAGCAGTAATTGCTTTCAGCATATTGTTTACAGATAGTTTTACTTCCTCACCTTCAGCATCAGGATTAGCAATAAGGTTGGTAAATTGAGCGTGTGTTTTGTTGTTGCTGTCTCTTGTTGCTCTACCTATTATTTGGATAATTTCTGTTAATGAACCTCTGTAACCAATAGTTAAAGCGTGCTGGCAATAAGGCCAATCAAAACCTTCTTTTGCCATTCCTAGAGCTATGATAATGTCGATATCATCTGCGGATTTCACAGTTCGTAGATAGGCACTTATTTTATCTCTTGACTTTGGATTGTCGTTTACTAAATCAGCCACTTTTAAAATCCTGCCTGTTTTGTGGCTTTTGATGTGTAGAACTCCTGTTGTTTCGTCTTGATATTCCAACTCGCCCAAAACGTCAATAATGTGGTTGACTTCTTCGTATTTCTCTTTTGACGATTCGGCTGAATTAACACTTGGAATGTGGATGATGGTTTTTTGATTTTCATCTAAAATCTCCGCCAAAGCCGACATTTCCTTTTCAGGATGTTTCTTGAAATATTTTCCTGTGTAAAAATGATAGCCGATTCCTAAGGATTTTAAAAACTCATAGCCGTTTAATTGTTGATAGTAGGTATAAGTTACTTTGGTAAATTTCGCTTCATCTTCGGGCATCAAAACAGGAATGCTGTCACCTCTAAAATAAGAGCCTGTCATAGCTACAATATGAGCTGATGAGTTGTGCATAATGCTTTTCAGTACTTGCCCCAAAATATTGTCGCCTTCTGCTGAGACGTGGTGAAATTCATCTATTGCCACCAAAGTATTATCCAACTTTTTGGGGTCTAAACCATCAAAGGCAAAACGCAAAGTGGCGTGTGTACAGACCAAAATCTGTTCGTCAGAATCTAAAAAGTTTAAGAAAGCCGTTACTTTACTTTTTTCTTCCCCTGGCGTACAGAGGTTGTATTTTGGATTTGGATTCCAATCGGCAAAAAAGCCAAACTTTTTGAGTTCAGTTGAGCCAAAAGATGCTCCAATAGATTTTTCAGGAACGGCAACAATGACCTTTTTAATGCCTTGATTTTTCAATTTATCCAAGGCAATAAACATTAAGGCTCTCGATTTTCCTGATGCTGGTGGCGCTTTCAACAATAAATATTGTGCGGTTCTGCCTTCGTATGCCTTTTCTTGCATTTCCCGCATTCCTAGAGCATTGGTGCTTTTGCTCTTTCCTGTTTGGTCGTATTCTACGTGTACCAAATTTGGCATATCTTATTTTTTGACGGTCTTTTTTCTTGTTTTCTTCTGCTTGGCAAAAAGCGTATCCTTTTTAAGCATTTCTTCATATTGCTTAAACAAATACTCCAAACGCTCGGTATCGTTTTTAAAAGGTTGCAAACGGTAACATTGCTCTATTGCAGTATCCAATTCTTGATGGGCTTGTAGCAAACCTTTGGGCATTGTTGTTGGATTGTACAACTGTGCCATTGTTTTACTGGGGTGTTTGGCTCGCTCATCTAAAATGGCAAAAACATAAAGGTTTAAATTTTCCTTTTGCTTGGTGGTTATGTCTGGAAAAGGGAAGGTGTTGTAGCAAAGTGTATTTGTGTATTGAATCCGAGTTTCTAATCTGCCTGATGTAGAGTGAGTCCATACCATATGCATTCTTGAGGACACAACACCAAATAACCAAGGTTCGGCTTTATAAATAACTCTAGTGCCGTTTGAAGGAACATAGGAATCATCAAAATATCCAATTGGAATATATTTTCTTAACTCAGACGAAGTTTGAGGAACTAAAATAAACTCTCCTTTTTGGTGCTTATCTTCATCAAAAAAGTGGGGTGTTTCTGCTTTCTTTTGAGTAGCTCCTTTTTTGCTGTTCAGTCTAAATATTTCAACTTTTTCAAAGCGTTCATCAAGTGCTTTTATTTTATAGGCTTCCTTTACATTTTTATCTGTAATATGAATGCAGTATCTGCTTGTACCTTTTATAAACTCAGATGCACCAATGTATTTTTTGATGAACTTTTGTGCTTCTGGATGCTTTGAAAGTATTTCGTTTTTCTCGTCTTGTTCTAAAAGTAAATTGCCATTGTCGCCTGGTGAACTCCCTTTAATCATTGAAGGTAAATTGCTTAGAGGATTTGTTCTTGGCGAAACGTAAACGTTGGAAGTATTTGTCAAATAAGGACTTATATTTTTTACACTTTGTTTAAGGTTTTGATTGTAAAGAAATTTATCTGATGAATCAATGTTTCTAATTCCAATAATTACGACTGCTACTCCTGCATTTCCTTTGGCATTGTTGGTCCATTTGAAAGATTGGTGTGCAAAGTCAATTTCTTGTCCTTTGTTTAGAATAAGTGGCCAAAGTAAAGCCACTTGCTCGCCTTGGGTAATTGAGTTGGTAGTTACGAAAGCGTATTTTGCATTCTTGTTTTCAATGTACTCAGTAGCCTTATAAAACCAACAAGCGATATAATCTAGCTTTTTATAATTATTGATGCGAGAGAAGACAATTTTCATATCTTCCTTTTGATCTTCATCTTGTCTGCTGTACCCTAAATAAGGCGGATTGCCAATCACAAAAACTTCATCCTTGTTGGAAATAGAACATACCTCATTCCAATCTCTTCTTGTGGCATTTCCTTGTTGTATTTGTCCCGCTTCTTTGAGCGGTAAAATAGGTTTTGATTTTCCATAATCAAACAGGCGTTCTTCAAACACTTTGTTCATTTGGTGTTCTGCTAACCAAAGCGAGAGGATTGCCATTTCGTGGGCGAAATCGTCTATCTCAATGCCGTAAAATTGGGAGAGTTGTATGGAAGTCCATTTGATGGTTGGGGCATTGCCTTCTAAATCCGTAATTTTTTCTAAAATCTTGATTTCTAAAAGGCGAATCTCTTTGTAAGTGATAATTAAGAAATTTCCGCTACCACAGGCAGGGTCAAAGAATTTGATTTTGCTTATTCGACTTATGAGTTTTTTAAGTTTAGAAATTGCGGTGGCTGAGCTTGTCGATGCCGTTGCGTTTTCAAATTCTTCATACAATTCATCCAAAAACAAGGGCTTTATCAGTTTAAGGATGTTTTCAACTGAAGTGTAATGCATTCCTAAATCGCTACGGTATTCAGGAATTACTACCGCCTGTATCATTGACCCAAAAATATCGGGGTTGATGGCTGCCCAATTTAAATCGCCAAGTTCAAGTAATGTCTTTCTTGCTTTGAAATTAAATACAGGTGCATTTATTTTTTGCCCAAATAAACCGCCATTTACATAAGGGAAGCCCCCTCCGTCTCCCCCAAAGGGGGAGTGTAACGGTCTTTCTTTATCTGGAATATTCAAATATTCAAACAAATCGTCCAAAAAGGTATGAGTGTCGCTTCCGTTTTTTGCGGTGTGTTGGGCTAAAGTGTTCGTGAAAATGCTGTCTTGCTCAAATATTTCGGTATCTTCTGCAAAAAAGCAAAACAACAAACGAGATAAGAAAATATTTAGATTGTGAATGCTTTCTTTAGAATTGTAAATCGTTGGGTTTTCATCAATCAACAAATCGTACAAAGAAGCCATTTTGTAAGAAGCATTTCTGTCTGCTTCATTGTCGTTGCTCGCATTATACACTTCGCTACCTGCCAATGGTAAAAAAAAGTCGAAATAGTTTGGTAGCTCCTTAATTTTGACATCAAGGTTTTTACCTTTTAGAAGGTCTTTAGCAACAATTTGTTTGTGGTCGGTAAGAATGGCAAATCTTGGTTTGTGTTTTAAGATTCGCTCTTCTTTTGTAATGGTGTCAATGCTGCTCAACAGTTTGTCGGTGGCTTCTACTTTAAAGAATATTTTCTTTTTGTAAAGTATTTCGCCATCAACCTTTGATAAGTTGTAATCGCCTTTTTTTAGTCGAGTTACAGAGGTTTTTGAAATGCCGTAGGCAACTAACAAGTCAAAGACAAATTCATCTTTCGAGAAATTGTCAATCAGGGTCTGAACGTTATGTTTTATTTCACTTGATTTCATTAGTTGTCTTGTTCAGGTTTGTTAGAAACTAGCAATTCTTTAATGTCTATGTCCAAAATCTTTGCTATTTCCATTAAGGTTTCCAAGCGTGGTTGCTGTCTGTTTTGGGCATAAGCGTTTACCATATTGTAACTTTTCCCGAGTTGTTCAGCCAACCAAGTCTGTTTAATTCCTTTCTGTTCCAACACTTCCTTAATTCTGTTCATTGTCAGACGTTATTTTGTCAGCCGCTAATTTAGTTAGTTTATTTTAAATATCTCAAAAAACTGTGTATATAGTGTAAGTATTCTGTTCAGGTGCGGTGGGAAAGGGCAAGCTCTTTTGGTTTTCAGCGTTGGAATTGAGTGTCGGCAAAAACCAAATGTGCTTGACCGAGCGTTGGGTTTTTACACTGACGCACAACGGTTTGGCTATGAAGCGTGGCGCGGAGCGACATGATTTATAGCCGTTGTTGGCACCCGTTATTTTTTTATTTCTTTTATCAGTCCTTGATTATTTACTTGGAATACTTGTTTAATAGTGTCCACGGTTGTTTCTGCCTCCATAAAATCATATCCTTTCTTCATCATTCCATTTTCATCAATTAAAGAGTCGTGAACTGACTCTATAAACTCAGTCGTTAAGATGATATTCGATGATTTTACCTCAAACTCTTTCCAAGAGTATGTTGGCAGAGAAAGGTCATGGTCACAATTTTCAGCAATCTCCAAACTGTCTGTTTTGATTTGTTTCGTGTAAGTGTCAAGTATTCTTCTCGAGCACACACCGTCCATTTGTTGATAAATGCAGAATGAAATTGAATCATTCACAATTCTGTAATCTTTAATTTCTTGTTTCAGAGTGTAGCCATATTCAAACTCTAATTCGGTTGGGTAATTTTCTATCAGCCAATCTGGAAAACTAGATTCGATTTCTTCGTTTTCTTCAGAATACGAACTGTCCACGTGTTTCTCTAAGTTAGTGCTAATTACAGGTTCGGCCTCTTTATTACCACCTGAATTGTCTGGCTGTCCACAACTGGAAATCAGGATGATTAATATGAATGTTAGAATTCTCATTTTTCTAATGGGTGCCAACGGACCCGTGTATGAGCAGTAGCGGATTTTTAGCGACTTACTTTCGGTATACAAGATACCTTTTTGAAATGCAATAGCGGTTTGAGTTAGCACCCAAACCGCTATTGCATATACACCATGTTGGCAGTATGTTATATTCTCACTCATACTTTCCTTTGGCAAAGTCGTATGAGCATTTTAAAATTGCTTTCGAGACATCTAATTCTTGCTTGTTTCGAGGGGCATACATCATAATTATATTTGGGGGTAAGTACCCCCTTGCAATAAGGGGGTGCCATTCACCCCAACCTTGTTCAATAACATGTTCCGCAATTTTTTTGGGTAACCCAAGATGTAGACTGTAATCTGGGTGCGGATGAAAGTGAGCGAACTCAGAATCGGCCATAAAGGCATTACAAGAGGTGCATGAATGTTCTTTTTCCATAAACATTGCGATTGCACCAGGAACTGAAACCAAGCTCGGACTTTTGTAGATGTTGTTGAGCTCAAAAGCCCACTGTTGTAATTCATTTATATAAGAAAGCTCTTTTGGCTGTTGATTTAACTGTGTATGAGGGTTTGTGTTTGTAGTTTCTGGTCTTATCCCTTCTCTTTTGGGTAAGTTAGATATTGTTGTTGCGTCATTCATAATATTGTCTTTTGTGTTTTGAAATTTTGGTGAAGAGTCAATTATGAAAACTGAAGTAACCAACAAGAAAATTAAACCGATAAATGCCTTCATTTTAACTTCTTCATTTTACATAGCAAATTTCAGAAGTCAGTATCAGAATAAAATTAAAGTAGTTTAAGAAATAGGTCTTGATAATTTGTTGAGCTTATTTTCTTCTACGAAGCATACTTAAGAACTCGGGTGTGATCCCTAAATAACTGGCTATGTGTTTTTGAGAGATACGTTGTGACAAGTTTGGGTATTGTTCTAAAAAATACTGGTAACGCTCTTCGGCCGTGAATGAAATGTTTTGCAAAATTCTGTTTTCATGAGCAAACATTGTATTTCTGAATAGGATTCTTGTATAGTATGCAAATTCTGGAATTTCTTGAAGAAGAAAATCCCAATTTTGCCTGGAAATTGTAAGTAAAGTTGTGTCTTCTAATGCTTGAATGTTAAGGGATGCTGGAGAACTGTTGACGAAATTCTGAAGATCTCCAAACCACCAGTTTTCCATCGAGAAAGTAATATTATGTTCTGCACCGTTGACGTCATAAACGTAGGTTCTTACACATCCATACAGAATAAAATAGACTTCTCTAACGTGATCGCTTGAACGCAACAAATGTTCTTTTTTGTTTATATTCTTCTGAACAAACTTTTCGGTGATGATGCTTAGTTTGTCTTCTGAAATAGACAAGAAACTTTTAATGTGCTCAGATAATTCTTTCATTTTAATTACTGCCAACTTATGTATACACGCATTGCGTGTATGCCTGTCTTATTTTGTTGCGTATATACATTCTATTTTATTACTATACGAATGTAATAGATAATGCTATATGCTGCAACGCAAATTAATACAGAAGTTTGAACGTAGATTAAAAGCTCAGAGATTTAGCGTTAATACCATTTCAAATTATTCAAGCGCTTTAAAAATGGCACTTAAAGAAATGAAACAATCCGGTGTTAAGGCTTTGCCTTTAGAGCTTATCGAAAGGTATATCAACTACAAAATTACTGAACATAATATTTCGCATTCTTATCAAAGAAATATAATTGCAGCACTCATTAAGTATCATGACTTAGTTTTGGAAAAAAACTTGCCGGCAGAATATTTATACCCAAAAAGAAAACAAAACAAGATCCCGGATGTGTTATCTCAGAATGAAGTAAGAAAACTTTTTTCGGTGATCACAAATATTAAACATAAGGCAATCCTTCAAACCATTTATTCCGGCGGGTTAAGAATGTCTGAGGTTCTTAACTTGAAAGTTTGTGATATCGATTCTGATAGAATGATCATAAAAATCAGGCAATCTAAAGGCGCCAAAGATCGAGAAGTAATGCTGGCTGAGAAGTTGCTATCATTATTGCGGGAGTATGTTACCGAATATCAACCCAAAGAATATTTATTTGAGGGGCAAAAGGGCGGGAAGTATTCTTCAAGAAGTGTTCAGCAAATTATGAAAAGAGCTTTAAAAAAATCCAACAACACTAAAAATGCTACTGTACATACTTTAAGGCATAGTTTTGCTACACATTTGTTGGAATCAGGAACAGATCTAAGATATATTCAGGAATTTTTAGGTCATCAATCAATTCAAACGACAGAAATATATACGCATGTAACTAAGGTTGGTAAATCAAACGTTAAAAGTCCGTTAGACACTCTTTAAACTCCTACCACCCAATCCGGCCACGATTTTTATCAGTCCCCAATTCATCACGTACTTCTTTGGGATCTTCGGGCATTACAAAGCCGGGAGGGGGAGAAAAGGCGTCGTAACCCCAATAGGCTTCCGGATCATCAGTTACATAATTAATGAAAGTACCAACAATAGGAAGAGCAGTTCTTGCACCCTGTCCAATACTGTAGCTTCCATCCTGTGGAAAACGAATCCGACGATCTTCACCACCAACCCATGCACCCATTACTATATGTGGGGTCATTCCAATAAACCAGTTATCAGAAGCATCATTGGTAGTTCCTGTTTTTCCGGCGATATCCTGTCGAACGCCATACACATTTCTCAATCGAACTCCGGTTCCGAAGTATCCATCACCGCCTCTGATCACGCCACGCATCATATCAACCATCATATACGCTGTTTCCGGACTGATCACTTCCTTGCGGTATTCAGGGAAATATTCCTGAAGTACATTTCCCTCTTTGTCTTCAATTCTTGTGATTGCAATAGGTTCAATATGAACTCCATTATTAGCAAAAGTAGTATAAGCAGAAGTCATTTCTAACAATGAAGCTTCTGCTGTTCCCAAAGCGATGGAAGGGTAGGCTGGAGTTCTGCTCATATCCACTCCTAAGTTTGAAGCCATTTCCTTTATCTTTCTTGCTGCGGCATCTAATTCCCATAATTTATTGGTTCCGGGATAGCCTGCCAGTTCAGGAAGTAAACGTACAGTTACATTATTCATACTTCGTGCTAATGCTTCCCGCAAAGGAACTTCATTTGGTCCACTGGCAACTTCAGCATCTTTTGGATTCCATACTTTCCCGTTTCGGTCACGAAATGAGATCGGAAATTTTGAAAATTTGTGATAAGGTTTAAACCCATTATCAATAGCAACAGAATACACAAAAGGTTTAAAAGTGGAGCCCACTTGTCGGCGTGACTGATACACATGATCGAACTGTACGCTTCCATAATTGGAACCACCAACCCAAGCTAATATATTTCCATTTGAAGGTTCAATAGCTACAAAACTGGCTTCTAATCTTGTTCGGGCTTTAAGTACAGAATCCACAAAGGCGGTATCAGCTTTAAGGCTGTCGAGAACTACTTTTCGAATCTTGGTATTATAGGTTTGGTATCCATTTTTATAGCGGTCGGTTTCTTCCAGGAAACTATCCTTAAATGTTGGGAACTCATCCCAAAGCTTATCCATATATTCATTGCTTCCTCTGGATGTCCACTCATACTCAAAAATCTTTTGGAGTGAATCTAACTTAGTGCTCAATGCTTTTTCAGCATGTTTTTGTAATCGGGAATCAATAGTAGTGTAAATAACCAGACCGTCTTTATAAATA
>TARA_R100001591_G_scaffold18575_1_pt1 | contig 22611 bp, 30 predicted proteins | sample TARA_R100001591 | Tara Oceans TARA_R100001591 (sample SAMEA2622725) | marine metagenome | biome: marine biome (ENVO:00000447); feature: surface water layer (ENVO:00002042); material: "saline water (ENVO:00002010), including plankton (ENVO:xxxxxxxx)" | depth 5 m
CCTGCATGGGCTGCTGGTGCAATGAGAGCAGTAAGTGCACAAATGGCTGCAAGAGGATTAGGTGCTAGTAGTATAGCAGGACAGGCACTTGTACAGGCAGCTATGGAATCTGCGTTACCTATTGCTCAAGCTGATGCATCTACACAAGCAACTTTTGAACAACAAAACTTGTCAAATCGTCAACAACGTGCTATGCTTGCAGCACAACAAAGAGCACAATTTATAGGTCAAGAGTTTGACCAAGCATTTCAGGCACGTGTAGCTAATGCAGCTAAAGTTAGTGATGTAGCTAACATGAACTTTACTGCAGAGCAACAGATAGCATTAGAAAACTCTCGTATTGCTAACAGTATGAACTTAGCCAATTTAAATAACAATCAAGCTATGGTTATGGCAGAAGCTGCTGCACTTGCAAATTTAGACATGGCTAATCTGTCTAATAGACAACAAGCTGCAGTACAAAATGCACAAAACTTTTTACAAATTGATATGGCTAATTTATCAAATCAACAACAAACCGAATTGTTTAGAGCACAACAGAGAACGCAAGCATTGTTTACTGATCAAGCTGCAATTAATGCTGCTGCACAGTTTAATGCTACATCACAAAATCAAACAGATCAGTTTTTTGCAAGTTTAGCAAACAATACTGCACAGTTTAATACATCACAAGCAAATGCACAGGCGCAGTTTAATGCAGGGCAAACTAATGTTATTGAAAGATTCAATACAGAAATAAATAATCAACGTCAACAATTTAATGCACAGAATAGACTTGTGATTGATCAGGCAAATGCTCAGTGGCGTAGGCAAATTGCAACTGCAGATAATCAAGCAATAAATAGAGCAAATGAAATAAATGCTGCATCTTTGCTTGGATATTCTACTACGGCATATAATAACTTGTGGCAATTTTATTCGGATAATATGAATTGGGCATGGACATCTGCAGAAAATGATAGAGGAAGATATCAAGAATTAGCACTAGCACAATTAAATGCTGACACAACAGTTGATTTAGCAAAACTAAAAGAAGACTTTGCTGTAAGTGAAGGATTCGGTGCTCTTATTGGAGCATTGCTTACTTCTGATTTAAAAACAAGTATTGGTAGTAGTATTTTGGGTAGTTTTATATAGGAAGAAATAATGTTTAATGTAGGATATCAGACATATAGTAATTTAGATTTTTCTAAAGTAGAGGAAAAAACTGAGGATACTGGTAAAAGTATGGGATTATTATCTCGTAATATGCAAAAACCAGAAACTAAAAAAGAGCTTAACCCAAGACAACGGGTTGCAAAATACGTTGCAGAATTACGGAAAGCTAGAATGGAATTAAGAAATGGTAACTAAACCACAACCTATGTTAGATGCCCCTATTGCAGGTCAAGGTTTAACTGCTGAGTTAGGCAATGTGCCTTGGCAAAATCCACCACAATACGATACTGTAGAAGAGGCATTAGAGTTTTATATACCCAGATTACTTAGTGAAGATTTTATAGGTAATTTATTTGATGTAATGGAAACAGGCATACCTTTAACAACTATTGCAAATTCTATGCAAACTGCAGGTGTTATGGGGGGTAAACATTCTTTAGATGTAGGCATATTAATTATACCTGTATTAATGGAAACTATGGCATATCTAGCAGAGGAAGCAGATGTAGAGTACACTATGGGTTCTAATGTAACAACAGATAAAGATAAACCTACGCAGCAAAGGGTTGCACTTGCAATGGAAAGGGTGCGTAAAGAGGAAAGTAAAAAGAGCAAAGAACCAGAACCAGAACCAGAGGTTAAGGAACCAGAGCCAGAAAAACCAAAAGCTGGTTTAATGTCTAGGAGAACTACAGATGGCGTTTAATTTTGGAGCATTTCTAAGTGGAATGGGAAAACAAATTGTCAGAGATATTGATGAGGCAGAGGAACGTCAATTTAAATTTGATATGCTTGCAGAAGAAGAGGCAACTAGAATGCGTTTGGCTGACGCAGCAGAAAGACGTAAGACAAGAAAAGAAGATAAAGAAAATGCAGCTTTTCTAAAAACACTTGGTTATACTGATGCACAAGCACAGTGGATTATGAAAGGTGGATCTGCTGCAGTAACACAGTATGCAAATTTTGCAAACACTGCTAATCAAAATGGATTTTCTGCTAGTTCAATATTAGATAGTAATTTAATAAATGATGATCATAATGATCCTAGAAATGAAAGTAATATAAATGGTATAGTTAGTGAAACATTTCAAAGTCGTACTGAAATAGATCCAACAAATCCCTTTAGGTTAAATTTAAGTACACTTGCGAAGAAAAAAGAAGAAGAAGAAGATTTTGAAATAGGAAGTATTAAAGTAGGATATGCAACATCGTTAAATAAAAGATTAAGTGCTAAACGTAAATTTGGTGAGGACAGTGAAGAGTATAAAATAGAAGATGAAAATGTGGCTTATTGGAAAACACAAATGGAGAATGATCCTAGTAAAGAAGCAGACAAACTTTTTAGTCCAGACTCTCGTGAAACAGTAATTAAAAATGCAAGGACAAATGCTGCAATGGATGCAGGATTTAAATATGATGTAAAAACAGGTATTATGCAAGCAATTAGAGGTCAGGCTGGTCCTCAAGCTATAGCTTCATTAGAGGCTGCAGGTGAGATAGCAATAGCTGCAAAGCCAACTGATAATTTTTCTGATGACATATTGATGGCTCGTGCTATTGGTATAAAAAATAAAGCAGAAAGAACATTAGAAAATCATGCTAAAGCAGTTGCTAATAAAAAAGCAGATAAAGAAACTATGGATTTTGGTTATAATAAAACAGAAGTTAATGATGCAGGAGATTATGTTATTAACAGTTTTGCAGCAGCTTTAAAAACTCAAGATATAGGAGGTTTTAAAGAGGGGGATGTTATTATTGTAAGACAATTTAACGAACAAACTGAAAAGAATGAATTTAGAATAAAAGTATATACAGGTATACCTCGTGCAGAAACTCCCCTTGGAATATTTGACACATTTTTTGATGCAGGTGTTTATACACCACCCAAGGTGAAGTAGTTATTATGACAGAAATAAACCCTTTATATGGTGCACCACAAAGTAAATCAGGCATAAGCAGTCTTTATAATCAAGATAAAGGATCTAAAATAAATCCTCTTTACACTTCAGGTGAGCAAAAAACAGACAGTGGCTTGCCTATGTTATCTATGAAATCAATTGATCCTGATTATAAAGATGAAAGCCCTAAAGAAGTTGTGTCATCTGAGGAAATAGATAAGGGTCCAAATTTTGTAGGCAGGTCAGAAATTCGTAGCTTTGACGAAATTTCAAGAGAATATCATAATATTGAAAATAACGTTTATGGCAGACATCATCTTATGAGTGAAGAGGAGAAAGCACTAGCAGATAGGTTAACGGTTGAAACTTTTCTTAGGCCAGATCCTGATAGGACTGGACGTTTATCTGGTCTTGAGCTTAACTATTTAATGCCTTCAGATGAAGTATTGGAAAAAAGTCGTTTAACGGAAGAGCAAATAAAAGAAATAGATGAAGAAACAAAAGCTGTAACAGGGGAAACAAAAGATGCTCTAGAAGACACGGAGCCACAAAGAACACCCCAACAAATACTAGATGATGCATATGAAGAATATAAAACTAGTATTAAGTCTGGTGATATATTTGAATCTACAAAACTTATGCATAAAAGATTAAAAGAGGATGCTATTAATACTCAAACAGAAATGATGCGGTTACGTGTACAAACATCTGGTCCTCTAGGAGAAATGACTCCACTTCAAAGGGCTGCAATAGCTCAAACAGATATGGATATTGGAACAGCAGAAACTACTTTAGATGCATTATTAAAACAACAAATGGATATCGCAGAACGTAATTATGAAGCAACTAAAGAACGTTTAAATCATAGAAATTTTATTACCAGTGGTTTGACTGAAAGGTTGTTAAATGCAGTAGAGGCAGGGTTTTTAACAATACCACAACTAAATAAAATAGTTTTGGCTGATGAGTTTTTAAATCCTGTTACTGCTGCAGTAGAAATACCACATATTTTTGCAGATGTTCAAGAAAATGTTCGTGATGATGAATATGGTCAGGCTGCACTTAATACTGGTATTGGTATATTAGAAACTGCAGCTACTATTCCGATAGCAAAACTAATTATAAAGCCAATAAATGCTACATGGAAAGTATTATCAGGTGGCAGGACTGCTTATGATGATGTAGCTAAAGCTATTGCTAACGAAACTAAATTGTATGACGAAAAGGTAGCAGCAGCAAAGAGTGTTGCCTCTGATAATAAAGAATTACGTACACAATTAATAAAGGAAATGGAAGAAGAATTAGATGTAAAAATATCTAAAGAGTTAAAAGATGGCAATCTCGTTCCTGATCCAGATTTAATTAGAGAGGCAGGTACTAAAAAAATTAGTGATTACTACAGTGACATGGGCTACGTAGGTAATGATGGTAAGACTGTAAATTTAACAGACTATGCAATAAATGATGATGCACTTGCACTACCCATACTTGATCCAGATAAGATGGATATATTTGTTTCCACAATAGTAGACTTAAAAAGTGATCCTAAGTTTGCAGATAAATTAAAAGTTAAAAAAGGCAAACCTTTTAAAGATATGAAAGGTGAAAGATTAATAGATAAATTATTTGATCTCACACTTGATAAAGAATTACTTACATCTCCAGAATTACTAGAAGTTTTAACAAAGAATGGGTTAAGTTTTGAAGAATACGTGCTTGGTATTGTAGGATCAGGATCAAAAGCAGGTAAGTTATTAAATCGTTTATCACAAATTAATCGCATCAAGCCAAAGTCTGTCAAAGAACTACAGGAAATAGAAGCTAAGATAGCTACACAAAATGCACTTGGTAAAATGTGGACAGGCACTGTTCTACGTGGAGAAAATATACGTAGAGGGTTAATGGTATCCTCGTTAGCTACTGCTGTACGTAACTTTCAATCTGCACTAATACGTTCTCCTATGGAGTCTTTGTCAGATATAATGGATACTGCCATACTTACATATGGAAATGCTAGACACACAGGTAAGTCTAGAGGTGCAGCTTTAATAGATTTTCATAATTCAGTTAATCCTTTAGTTAGGGATGGAACGTGGTCAGGATCATTTAATAATTTACGTTACATGTTTTTAGAGCAAAATCGTGCAGAGGAATTTACGGATTATATTTTAGATAGACCAGAGCTTTCCGAACAATTTGATAAAATGTTTAATAGCATTGGTGAAATACAAAAGGCAACAGGTAGAGGTCAGTCTACATCGAAAGCAGGTTATGCATTAGACCAAGTAATGTCACGTGGTGAGGACTTAGCATGGGCAGTAAATGGCCCTAACCGTTGGCAAGAACATGTTGTTAGACGAGCAACATTCTTGGCAGAACTAGAACGACAATTAAAAGTTAAGTGGGATGTAGATTTACAACAATCTTTAAAAGAGGGTAAGATACAAGACTTGTTAAATGATGCTCCCTCATTGCGTCCTGAAGATGGAGATTCTTTTTTAAGTTTAGTTGAAGCATCCACAAATAAAGCACTGGACGTTACGTATGCTTTGCCACCTGATTTTGCCCCATTTAAAGTTCTATCTAATTTTATAACTAAATCAGGTTTAACTGTTATAGTACCCTTTCCTAGATTTATGTTTAGATCAATGGAATACATAGCACAAAACGTAGGTGGTATACCACAAGTAGCAATTAGAAAAGCACTGTTTAAAGAATCTCGTGAAGCTGGTTTAACGGCTAGAGATAGGCAAGACATTACACGTAATCTTGTAGGATTAGCTGCTCTAAAAGGTATGTATGATTATAGAACAAGTGAACATGCCACAGAAAACTATACTACAATGGCATACGAAGATAAGCAAGCAGATATTACTGCTCAGTATCCTTTAAGACAAGCATCTTGGATAGCTGATTTTGCAAGAAGGCAACAAGAAGGAACGTTAGGTACTTGGTTTGGCATGGGGATGGATGAAATAACTGAAACATTTCTTGGAACTGTAGTTAGAACAGGAACTGGAAATGTATTTGTTGATGAAATAACTGAGATTATAAAAGGAACAGATGATGAAATAGACGCAGAAGTACGTTCTAAAAGAATAGGCCGTTTAGTTGGACAATACGTCAACACATTTCTTACTCCCATATTTCAAATACCAGAGGCACAAAGAGCATTAGACATTAGAACTAAAGAGGCAAAAGATTTTACTGGCAGTGTAGAGGTATCAGAAAGCACCTTTGAAAATACATTTTATGAGCAAATAGCTAGGAGAGGTTTAGCTGCACCATCATTTGAAGAAGAGTTACCAAATCGTGTTACAATAGATGAAGGGCAGGTTGATCGTCCTGATGCAGCAACAAGGCTATTTGCAGGTATAACTATAAAAGATCGTGACTCAGATGTTAGAGATTATTTAACTGAAATAGGCTATGACGATGCAACATATGAGTATGGTAGTAAATCTAGAATACCAGAACTAAAGTTGGCAGAAAATGAATTTTTAGAAAATGTTTTTCCAATGATGGTAACATTAGCTAAAGATTTTGCAGAGTCTAAACATACTCGTAAAATAGATCAACACAGGGCTGCACGTGTTTTTATTAAAAATGCTGCAGAAGATTTACGTGCAGCTTATAATGATCCTGAAGCTGGTCTTGCTGATCAACGTGCCATACTTGCGGATCAATTAAGAAGATTATCAAAAGATGAAAGAGCCTACGGTATAGTTTTATTTAAAGATGTAAATAAAAGACTGCCTGATATAACAAGTTTAGAAGATCTAACTTCTTTAATAACATTTAGTGGCCTGTTACAGGACATAGATTTTGTACCAAAAAATTAAGGGGCAACTAAGCCCCTTTTTTCTTGAGTTGTTCTATGAACCATTCCAGCATTTTTATTAACTCGTCACGTAGCCTGTCTGGATCAGACTCTGTGTTCCGTTTCTTGAGAAACTGCTTTGCCTCTTCTTCCAAGCTCATATTTTTTAACCCGTTTTAGTTGTTCAAAGTAGGCTTTATTGAAGCCTCTCTCCCACTCTCTAGACTGCATGGTGTCATCTGAGAATGGGTTGACAATCTTCCCACGTTTAAAGGCATTGAAGCCTTGGTCAAACTGCCATTTTAGTGGCGCATCATGTTTGCCAAGATTGCGTTGTTTACGGGATAGTTTCTTAGGGTTCATGCTGCTTCTCCTATATTAATTAGTTTTGCTTCTGTGTAAGGGATGTGATAAAAGTGTTCTCCCTTTGTGATGTTTCTACCTTTTGCTTCACGTAACCGTTCTTTTGTCAGGCTGGTATCTTTGATACGCCATACCTGCTTTAAGTCTCTACGAAAAACGTAGAAGTTTAGCACACCATTGGCATCTTTGTACCTGTCAAGCAGTCTAGTTTTACGTTCTGGTATACGTATCTCCTTCCACTCGGTAGGCCAATCACCTGTCCAAGAAACCTTGACCTCTGCCTCGTTAAAATACGTGTGGTTTTCTTTTGTTGAAACAATATCCACAGTGTAATTTTCTTTAGTTTCGGTTATCTCGTGTCCGATACTTTCTAGGTATTGCACGAGGGTTTGTTTGGCAGGTGAGTCATACCTGTTGTACCAATCTCTTCTAAACTTCTTCCGTACTGGCATTATCATCTCCTTTATCTTGTAAAGATTTAGTTAGTTTATTTGCTACACTAGCTTGCATTGTTTTTACACACTGCATTTGATAGTTAAGATTATTGACTACATTTGCAGCATATATGAACTCTTTGTACAAGGCCGTTTGATCCTCATTGAAATCCTCTGTATCATAATCCACATCATTTATATTTACTTTTGTCATTTAGTCACTCCTTTTATTCACACTTACGAAGACCAGTTTCCATATCATAATAGCAAGCTGTTCCTTCGTCAACAAAATCTTTTGTATTTTCTACAATTTCTTCCTCTACTACATCTTCAGCAGAGGATGCATTAAGAATGCCATACCGTTTTCCTGATGCACGAAAAGTTGTACATCCAGATGCACCACCTTCATATGCTTGCATGTACACATCTTTAAAATCATCCCACGATACATCATCACCAACATTACATGTCTTAGAACAGGCACTGTCAACGTATTTGCTGGCTGCATTGAGCACTTTTACATGATCAAATACAGACAAGTCGTCAGCAGTCCTGCCCTTAACACCAAACACCCTATATCCGTAGTCCTCTACTCGTTCTGTCTGGGGTCCATCGAAGGTGATAATGGTTCTGTCGTAATAGTAGGAGAAGACAGGTTCGATCCCACTGGAGACATTATCTGCTGAGAGACTGATTGTTCCTGTTGGGGCCACAGATAGTAAATGGCTATTGCGAATGCCATAATTAGAAATATCCTGCCTAATGTCGTCTGGTAAAGTCTTTGCAAAATCGGAATCCAAGTACCTCTGATCGAACAAAGGGAACGGACCTTTTTCCAAGGCCAAAGAAATAGAACTTTTATATGCTGTATCACGTATTACCTCCATTATCATTTCTAGTTGTGTGATGAATGCGGATGATCCGTAATCAAAGCCAAGTGCCTCTATTGCATTAGCAACACCTGTCACACCTAATCCCATGCGGCGTTTTGATTTAGCCTCTTGTTCTTGTTGGCTTAGTGGATATACCGCACGATCCACCACGTTATCCATAGCACGAACAACATTGGGTATGTCATTACGTAGCTGATTAATATTAAACACGTACTTGTCATTTACTTTTACAACGTATTTAGTTAAATTAAAAGAGCCAAGCAAGCATGCTCCGTTAGGTGGCAATGGCTGCTCACCACACGGGTTTGTAGCTGCAATAGTTTCACAATAACGTAGATTGTTCTTTTTATTTATCCTGTCAATGAATAGTATCCCAGGTTCTGCCCAGTCCCATGTGCTGCGTAAAATGTCATCCCATAGTGCACTAGCACTGATAGTCTTATAGATAGTTCCTTCAAACACTAGGTCAAAGTCACTGTCCGATTTTACTGCTTCCATAAACTTATCTGTGATACCTACCGACACATTGAAGTTAGTTAGGTCAGTACTATTGTTCTTTGCACGTACAAACTCCTCTATATCAGGGTGATCAACACGTAGCACACCCATCTGTGCTCCACGTCTATGCCCTGCACTTGAGATTGTGCCGCACACTGCATCAAACACATTCATAAAAGATATAGGGCCAGAGGACTTGCTCTCTAGGCTGCGTATCATGGCCCCTCGTGGACGTAACGTAGAAAAGTCGTATCCAATACCACCACCAAGCCTCATAGTCTCTGCGGCTCTTGTGGCGGCTTCCATGATGCCTTGCATACTATCCTGTATGGTGGTAGACACAAAACAATTGTAAGGTGTTACACGTCTTGGTGCACCCATTGCTGACTGCACACGTCCAGCAGGTAAGAACCTTTGATTGTACAGAATATTTTTAAAGTTTAAAAAGTGATGATCATCATCTTTTAATGCTTCAGCTACACGTTTCATAGCTTCTTTAAATGACTCGTTTTTTCCACGATACTTCATGGAATGTATCTCTTCAGAGATATTAAGTGTTGGGCCATAGGTTTCTGTCGGTTTTTCTAATATCATTATTTACTCCACTATTACTTTTACAGACTTGACGGTAACACCGTCTACATCGTGAATGAGGTTACGTATAGTCTCATCCACATCTTCCTCCACCATACCATCTACAGGTATTGGGTAATCCTCTTCATCCAGTTCTATTGTCAGAAATATTTTTACTCGCATTTTTTTCCTCAATCAATAGCTTGAGATACCATTGTGCTTTTTTGAGATCCTCTACCCCATTCTTGTACCGATATCTCCACAAATACTTTAGTATATTGCCCTGTAGATAGTATTCAAAACCGTCACCAGTGGCGGCACGAATGGCATCAATGCATTCAATACCTGCTTGGTTATAATGTTTTGGATTGTTTACATTGTCAAACATTCGTGATCCTTTCAAAAGTTTACCTTAATTATATTGTCGTGTTTCTCTACTACTTTTTTCTTTTTTTCTTTTCTCTCCTCTTCTAACACATTTTGTGTGTACTCGTAAAGCATTTTTCTAAATGTTTCACTTTCTTCCATTAAAGGAACTGCTGCACATAACATAGATCCTAATTGCATGATATGAAAATAATCATTTTCACTAAGATAGTTATCTTCTGATGTTGCTATGCCTACCAACACTTCACCTGTCCACCCATCTTGTTCATCTAGGAAGGGAGACAGACGTATTAATATATCGTTGTCATCGAACTGTTGAAATACTGTACCCATGCTAACCTCTCTTTACTTTTTTTAAAGGAAACTGAATAAACTCTGGATGCATATTCTTACCTTTTTCTTTTAGCCACTCCATAGGTATTACACGATCACAGTATGCAAACTTGTTACGTTCACACCATGAGGCATACGTAGTTTTAGCACCTTTACTTAGCTTGCGTCTACTACTCTCAAATACAAAACGAATATCCAACTTAGGATGTTGTTTCTTGATACAAACGTGTTTGCGCCTATCAGTCGCAGTGAATCTACCCTTGACCTCAACAATAATACCGTTAGGTAAAATAAAGTCAGGGGTATAGGTACGATACATCAAGTCTTCCCACTCAATCTTTAAGCATTCGTACTTGATAGGTATCTTATGTTCTCTTAAAAAGTCTTTGACCTTTATTTCAAGACCACTCCTATACCCATGCTTCATTGCAGCTTTAAACTGTTTATGGTTCACTATTATTCCTCTTCTACGTATTGTACAATTGGTGGCACTTTAGCTTGAGATACACGAGATGGTATTTCTTTTAGGCTAGGCCAACATGCAAACCGATAATCGCAAAATCTACAACTATCGTCAAGTATATAGTTACCAGTTGCTTTCCCCCTAAACGTTTCGGGTACAGGGGAAAAGCATCTCCTGAAGTCATTCAGGTTTACAGTTTCTACTACCCTCCTTATTTTATTTATTTGTCTAGGCACATCTGTCTTTGCCTTGACATATTTAAACTGTCCACTTGCTTTGTTTATTACCCACCAGCCACCTAGTTTTCTACCTGCTGCACGAGCATATCCTGCAAGTTGACTTATGTAACCAAACGGATCACTCTTTTCCAGTGACTCGTATGAGTCAAACTTGTGTTTGTAACTATAATCAGATGCAGACTTGATGTCATCAACTGCATCGTCCATTATAAGGTCATACGACCCAGAAACATAAGTATCATCAGTGTCTCCCACTGCAAGGCTAACTTTATCAGTATCTTTAAAGTCTACTTTAGCCTCTTTAAGAATACCTTTAAACACTGCCTCAACTATGTCTCCTATCATCATGTTCATTACAAATGTGGTTGGCTTTGGCAATGCCTCATCAGGTTTATTTTTATCAAACCAAAGCTGACAAGTAGGACGACCAATGTTGGACATCCTTAACCTAAACTTGTCACGTTTATTACCAGAGCCAAACTGTCGTTTCAATGCATCAGCAATATCTGAAGAAACACGGTCAATAGTTTCATCAGATATCTCTGACTTGCCATTGGCTGCGTTCTCCAGATACTGATGTATCTTTAGTTCGGCTGGATGGTTTATCACGCAAATTCTTCCATATCTGCATCAATGATATCGTCCACATCATCGAATGGAATGTCCTCGTGTTTACCTGAGTTTTCATCCCATGCGTTAGATATGTACTCGTTATAGTTTGCAATCCAAGCCAAGAAGTTTGTTAGTGTTTCTTGTGCACCTGCATCTAAGTCTAACGAGTTAGTGATATCCAACTCCAAATCAGGTAAGAAGAAACTGTTACCATTAGGTAAGCTACGTTCTTGTGTGGCTGACTTGATTGTGTGCATCGGTGGTAGCCTACGCATCTTGCCTAGCTTGGCAAAGATACCTCCAGCCATCTTAAAAGCATCACGGTTTTCAATCTCCCATATGAATGGGGTATTGTCTAACTCTTGGTTGACAGGGTTGCCATTCAAGTCTACAGGATTAACAAGTGTTACTGTGCCAAACATTACACGAACACGTTTAATCTGTCGGATCAAGTCTTGTGTTTTTTGAGGCAAAGCCTTGAAGTCCTCTATCCATCCTGCAGGTTTACCACAGTTAAAACCACCATCATTGTCTTTTAGATCAATGTTTAGGTTATCAGCCATAATCGTTTTAACATAACGATTAGGTGCTGAATCACTACCCATGATAAATCGTTTATACATAAACCTTTGCATGTATGGACGTATAGTGGCAGATTCTGCGTAGTAAGTTGGCCCATCAGGAATCTCCAACTTATACGTGCCACCAGCTACAACCTCTAGCTTTACCTTTTTACCATTTACCTCTTGCTCACCCATGATAGGTGAGTGATTGATACGCAATCGTGCAAGTGTGGAACTATCACGGGACGGTTTATTGTCTGCTGCCATCCCAAGTGTAGCAGCCATTGAGTTGTAATCTGATGTGTTAAATGTTTCTACCATTGTCATATATGTATCTCCTTTTCTTTTGTTACAGATGTATAGTTATATCAGGCTACGTCCTTTGTGTCAAGCCAATTCGGACCAATTTTTGCCTCTAATAATAAAGGTACATTTAAATCCAAATTCCACCGTTTGTTTACCAGTGACGTAAGCACTTCATTAGTACGGTTTATAATCCTTAATACTTTCTCCTTCTCGTTAGGGTGCACATCAATAATAATACTATCGTGTACTGTGTTGACGATGCAACTATTTAATTTATTTATCTCTAGCATCTTGTCGATATATATCAGAGATATAGGTACAATGTCAGCAGTTGCAAACGATTGTACGGGATAATTTTTAATCTGTGTGAAAAATGTCACACCTCCATAACGTCTACGTTCTACGTCAGGAAAAGCAAACTCACGTCCAGATGGAGTAGTAATCTTGCCTGTATTTAATGCTTCCTTTGCCAAAGACTCATGCCACTTGGCAATGCCACTGTACTTGGTTGTAAACTGCTGATAATAAGCAGCCTCTGCCTTGGTTCTACCAAAGCCACTTGCCCCATACAAAGGGGCAAATGTGTGTGCCTTTGCTTCCTGTCTGCTGATAGACTGACCAGCATCTGTAATAACCTTGGCGGTATAACTGTGCACATCAAAGCCAGTAGCTACCTCGTTAATAGCAGTGGTGTCCTGTGATAGAAACGCAGCCACACGAAATTCTAACTGTGCAAAGTCAGCCTCCATCACACTACCGCCATCCCATCGTGACTTGAATACACGTTTGACAGGAAACGTACCGCCACGTGGCATGTTTTGCATGTTAGGATCAGCCCCTGACAACCTGCCAGTACCAGTGCGGTGTTGCAACAACCTTACATGAAGTTTACCGTCAGGCTTGACGTGAGTTGCAATGCCCTCTACAAAACTGGACAGGTAGGTTTCCACTGCTGACAACCTACGTACACTGGACAAAAACTTTTCTGCCTTAGTATTACCTCTGCTACGTGCAATACCCTCTAGATACACTAGATTATCTTTACTGGTGCTAAAGCCATTGGCACTAATCCATTTAGGATTATCTACATCCCTACTGAATCTTAGTCCAGCTATCTCATTAGTATCCAGAAATAGAAAACCACTGGCATTACATGTAGCACAGTTATTAGGTTTTGCATATGGTGTTCCATCTTTCTTTACCTTTCGTATCTTTCCATTACCTTTGCATACATTACATTGCATTGCCTTTTGTTTGTACAACTTAATGCTATTGTTACGTATCTGATACTGGACATCTTGTCTATCCATACGTTGATCAAACATATCAGGCCATGTTTTTTTGTCTTTGGGTTTGCTACTATAGATAACCCAAGACAATTGCTCTGGACTGTTAAGATTGATTGGCCTAAAACCCATTAGATCAATCACCTGTGCTTCAAGACTAGAGACAAGGTTATCTCGTTCCTCTGTAAACTCTTGCCTAACTTGATCAAGCACAGACATATCAACAGCAAAGCCACGTTGGTATATACGTGCTAGGTAAACTGCAAGTTGATTAGTAAGACGCAGTGTCCCTTCCAGTGTGCTACACTCCTCGTACAATGTCACTAAACAAAGGTACAATTGTTGTGTAGCTTTCAAATCAAAAGACAAATACTCTTGCAACTCTGCATAAGGTATGTCTTTTACCGACACATCTTTCTTAAAATACTCTTTCATAGTATCTTGCTTCTTAGTATCAAGGTCATACCTAATGGCACAAGCCTCAAGAGACAAAGGCTCTTTAACACCACGTTGTAAAACGTACTCACCTAGCATGGTGTCAAATATTTTGCCATCATATTTAAATCCTGATTCCCATAGCCACACAAGATCGTGTGCAGCATTATGCATAATTAGTAAGGGAGCACGATCAAGTAATCGTTGTACTATCTGTGCTCCCTCTTGGGTGGGAGGATGCTCTGAGTGATCAAATGTCACTAGTGCTTCGTTACCAAGATCATCTAGCATACCCACCATAACCAATGTATTCTCTGGTTCAAACGGATCAAGATGTATCTTGCCGTTTCTTTTTGTCACAGTGTTTTCTATGTCAAGTGTTAAGTGTTTCATTCTTCTATGAATACCTCATTTCCATAGAATCTGTCAAGATCATTTTGAAACTCTTTGTCATTTGCAAATATCTCCATTGCTTGTACTGCCTCTGCTAAAGTTAAATCATGTTTTTTCATTGCATTATACAACGCAATCTCTGTGCTCATATTACTATTCATATATTGTTTCTCCTTTGCACGTTGACGTTCTTCTTGAGTCATTGGTTTAATCACCATTTACAAACATCCCTTGATTGCCATAACTAATCAGGCAAAACTGTTTGTACAAGTCATGATATTCCAATACTGTGTACGTGCCTGTATCTAAGTTCATGTAGATAGCCATATGTAATAACACAGGATTATCAGATAGTCCATCTATTAAATCATCTGGATCTTTGACTGTTGTATACTGCATTGCCTTATATACAAGGCGTTGCTCCATCAAGGCTAATGTGCTAAATGTTTCTTCCTCACCTCCACATATTACAGGTTTTGTTTGCCACTCACCTGCTTGTGCTCCACCTGCTATCATACAGGCAGCTAGTATTGCTCTAAACATTCTTAGTCTCCTTGAGTTTTTCTTCTAGTATAGCTACTTTTTTTTCAAGTTCAAAAACTCTTTCAGACAGTTCTCTAATATAAAAATTATGATTCATCTATCTTCTCCTATGTTTTTGGGGGCATAAACCTCACCGTTATAATTTGTTGGTGTGTCAAAGTCACTACAAAAAGCTAAAAGCAAAAGCACCAACACACTAACTATCAACACACGTTTGCTTTTTTCTAAAAAAGCTACGTAAGTTTTCTCTGCTTCTATCTGTGCTTCTTCTCTAGGTGTCATACAAAAAATCCTCTACTATAACAAATCCTTGCAATCTTTTCAGTCTTATCTGTCCAGTGGTCTGCATTATCTGGTTCATAAACAAATTTAATATCACAGTAGCCACAAACGACATATGTTCCATCTCTTGGTACATCATAGTAAACTAGTGGGTGGTCATTGTTCTCCCCACTACAAGATACTCTTGGGTTACTTGTTCGTATTACTATCTCTTTATAACCTTCAGGTCTGTCTATCATTCAGCAAACTCCCTTAACAAAAAACAGAATTATATGTTTGTGTGCACCTAACGAAAGTTGTGCATTTACTTAAATTTTTTAAGTTCCTAGCTCCAACATAGGTACAGGATGATCTTAGGCCACCAAGTATTTCTTGGACAGTATTAGTTATCTCTCCTTTATGTGGTATCTGTACATCCCTACCCTCAGATGTTCTATATTCTTTTAAGCCACCAAAGTGTTTGTCATTGGCAGCTTTAGAACTCATGCCGTAGAACTGAACCTTGCCATCTACTATTTCGACACCTCCCTCATCGTGACCAGCAAACATACCACCTAGCATTACAAAGTCTGCACCTGCACCAAAAGCCTTTGCAACATCACCAGCACAGGTACAACCACCATCAGCAATAACTAAGCCACCAAGACCATGAGCAGCATCAGCACATTCTATTATAGCTGACAGTTGTGGATAACCAACACCAGTTTTTATTCTCGTTGTACAAACAGACCCAGGACCAATACCAACTTTAACTATGTCAGCACCACTTAGTATTAGTTCCTCTGTCATTTCACCAGTGGCTACGTTACCTGCTATGATAACTATCTCAGGATATCTACCTCTAAACTCTTTTACAAAATCTACAAAGTTTTCACTGTAGCCGTTAGCAACATCAATGCAAACATATTTTACACTGTGCTCATGAGAGTAAACCTCATGCCACTTTATAAGATCATCATCAGTAATACCAATACTTACTGCCACACTTTGATATAAACGTTGATCACTTTTAAAAAAGTTAATGATCTCCTCAGATGTGTAGGTCTTAACTAAACAAGTAAACAGACCTAGATCTTTTAGAGCCTTTGCCATTTCAAAAGTACCAACACCATCCATGTTAGCAGCCATTACAGGTATGCCACGATACATCCCAAGAGAATTTTTAAACTTAAAATCTCTTGTTAATTCAACTTGTTTACGGCTACCAAGAGTGCTTCTCTTTGGTCTTATTAAGACATCTTTAAAGTCTAACTTTATTTCATTCTCTAGTCTCAATTTACTCTTCCTCTAAACAAAAACCACACCATGTATTTTTGGTGGGTGCACCACAACTTACACATTGATATTTGTCTTTACAATGTGGGCATTCTCTGTCTTCTCTCCAGTCAAATGCCTCTTTGCACCACGGACACTCTACTATACTAGTTCTTCTCATGCTCTCATTCCTCTTAGGGCAAAGAACAAACCACCAACCCACAATAAAACATGTAAGTTATCATATAGTAATACGTCAGTTAAACTATCTGGTTCACCCACCCATATAACACCAGTCATAACACAACAAATGGTAATACCACAGAAACGTGTCAGTAAGTCTGCCCAAAATGCAAACATATCTCTAATCCAAAAGTCCCAAATACTTAGTCCTATAATACCACTCACTATTAAACCTATACCTGCACCGAGTTCTCCGTACGCAGCAAATGACCATACAACTAAAGGTAGTCCAAATGAACTTGCATCCTCAAGTGTTATAGGGAACTTAGAAAATCCCTGTTGTATAAACACAATTGCTAAAGGTATCCTGAGTAGCCAGTGACTAAGGCAAAACTCTGGTATATTATTCATAAATTTATGTATCATGTAAATAACTCCCCGCCATCACCATCCTGCCATATGTCTTCTGAAAATACTGCAACATCAGTCATTTTTTCTGCTTGATGTCCATTAACTTTTACTAAAGCATCCCAAGACACAGGAAATAATACTTTCATACTGTCACTAACCTTTGTTGCGACTAACCGTGTTTCGTATTGTGTATCAGAAGCACAACGCAGATTACACATATCAGCAAAGGCATCAAGACTGCCTGACCAGTACCACTCAGTCATAGTGTTTTGTGGCAACACCATACGTGCTTGTTCTGGACATACGTTTTGATGTAATAGATATTCGTACTTATGCTTTGCACTTACCATATTTCTTTCAAATCTAATACGTAAGTTTTCAGAGTTTATGACTCCCCCTGATCCCTGTTTTTTATTTTTAACTGCTTTACGAAACTCAGGGATATAAAACTCAGGCTCACTGTCTACATACCTACGGCTGATCTCGTTCCAACGTAGGAATTTATGCTTGACTAGCTGACGTGCCACAAATATAGGAGCCTTGACATGAAAGGTAGCAAAACAATGTCCAAAGGGTGACATATGTTTGTGTTTGGCAAGATATTTGATCAGCTTTGTATCAGCCTCTTTCATCTCGTACTTGCCTATTATCATGTCAGTGCACACAAAATCTGATTTTTTTCCAAAGCTAACACGTGCAGCATTTACAACTGTAATGTCAGTACCCATATGATTTATATATTTCACATCAATCATACTAAATACCTCGCAGTATGGTAGTCTAGATTTACATGTATCAGGCCATGCCATCCAGACAGTTTGTTTTTAACAATATTTATATGTCGTTCTATGTCTTCCTCTGCTTGATCTTGCACAGTAGGATTCTTAGATATCATAATCATAAGGTCAGCCTCTGCTGCCTTACCTGTACGACTGCCCTCCATCATAGCTTGATTAAGCACAACTTTACCCTCTGCATCTGCGGATAGTTGAGACATATAAAACAGAGCACAGTTATGTTGTTTAGCAATTTGTCTAGCATGTACAGCATTAGCTTTGAGTGCTTCATCAGGTCTAGCAAATCCACTAGTCCTAGCAAACTTATCACCCATATCTAAGATTACAATATCAGGCTTGTAGGATTTACACACAGATTCTACCCAGTTCATGTCCCGTCCAGTCGCATCTTTGAACATGATATTCTTACGTATTTGATCAAACACACGCATAGCCACCTCTTTGTTTCTACTAATCTGGTATTTGTCCATACCAGTAGCAGCAGTGATGTACCTATGTGCAACCCTATAGTAACCCTCTTCGTTGCATAGCACTACACACTTTGCCCCTTGCCATGCAAACCCATCAGGAGAGGCCACAAGAGAGGCATGAAAGGATGTCTTGCCAGTGTTTGGCCTTGCACCTACCTCAATCAAATGACCAGCATTTATACCCTCTAGTTTGCGTGTAAGAGATGGTATGTTAAATGTCCACTGCGACTCAAGATCTGTCATTGCAAGTATAGTATCAATACTTATGTCTTCCCACTCTACTTTTAGATTGGGTGTAAAATCATCTCCATACTGTTCCAAGAGGTTACGTAGTGGCTCAAGACTAGACTTGTCACCGTTCACATAATCAAATCCAAGATTTGCAATATCTTCTCCCACAACTTGTTGAAATAGTTTGGATAGCACCTCTTGTGCTACATCTCCACCCATAGGTGACTCACGTTTTATTTTTGTAAATAGATGGCTATATGCCTGTTTCTGTGCCGTTGTAAGAGTAGGATTGTTTGCCATAAACAATGCCTCTATCTCATCTGGCGTTACTGTACGTTCGTACCTGCTCATAGCAGCATCAATAGACTGCTTGATCTTACGTACATCTTTGCTAAACAATCTGTCTGGACACTTTGCCCCACGATGCTCATCGTAGAATGACTTGTCCATCAGACTGCGTACAAGTGATAATTCCATATTAATCTCCTAGCTCTGTTAGTTTCATCATGTCGGTTTCGTTTCTATATTTTAAATCGTCTAATAAATACAATACACGTATGTGCTTTACGTGTCCTCGTAATTCTTTCGCAATCGCCAATGTCTTTGGTAGTGCATCGGGGTCTAAGGCAATCACTGCTGTTGAGAACTGTGATAAGTATTGCTTGTGTCCCTCAGATAATGATGTACCCAACACTGCTACCCCGACATATACATCACCACTAGAGCATCCAAGTTCGCCTGTCGCACCAACAATAGCTGCACTTACACAGTCCTCAACAACTACGGCAGTTGTACCACATCCACAAGTGTATGGCAATAGACTTTTTCCGTATCGTTTCCATTTAGGTAAACGTCCAGACAAACTGCGACCTGTGGCATCAACCATCACATTCCCTTGCATAATAGGGAACACTACACGATGTTCCTTCACGTCATAAAGAAGTCCTAAGTGTTGTGGGTCAAGACTCCACTCATTACAGAATGGACGAATAGCATTGTAGTCTTTGACTAGCCACTCAGGTTTTTCAAAACCAACAGAGTGTGTCTCTTTGGCAACACTGCCAAGTGAGTTACGTATATCATCGGCAGATAAGTGCACACGTTTACCACCAGACACAGAGCACCCTGCCTTGTAACAGTTCCATAGCAATGATCCCATATTGTTAGTGATAGTGAACGTCTTGTAGCCACCACACTCAGGGCAGTTCATGCGTTTAGTCTCACCATTACTAAGTGATATATCATTAATTATATTACTTATATTCATATGTATCACTTTCTATGTTGTTCGTTTCACTCAAGGATACAGATACATTACGCATTGTCAAGGCACTATTTGCACTATCGTAAGAATGTTTTAGGTATGGCTTTACAGAGGCCATGTGGCTATGCCCTGTAACAGACATGATCTGGTTAATCGGCACACCTTCCTTATCCATTTGTGTTACTCCTGTTCTACGTATGTCCATTAGTCTTAGTTCTTCTGGTAAACCAGCTAGTCGCATGACCCTTCTACCTACCTTAGATAGTCGTTCCATAGCATACGGACTATACACTCCATTCATGGGTCTAGGATGCGGAGCCACATATTCTTGGAACCCAAAGTCTTTATGTTGCTCTTTCAACATGTGCAGCAGGTTGTCAGATATTGGTAGACTTACCTCTGCCCTGCGTTTACTTTGCTCTAGTTCTAATTTACCATAGGTAAAGTCTATGTTATCCCACCGTAAATTACGCATGTCTCCTAGTCTCTGACACCACTCGTAGGCCATCTGTACTATTAGTCCTATGTTCCTGTATTCAAAGTCTGTGTAGGCCATGTCAAGGAACTTGATGATCTCACCGTGTGACCACGTAACCTTACGTTGTTTGCTGGACTTGCGTTTGATATTAGCCCAAGGATTCTGCGTAGCATACTCCATCATTATTGCATAGTTGTACACTCTACTAGCACAAGTAGCTGCATGATTAGCAAAGCTAATGCCACGTCTAACCCAATCTTCATAGGCTTGCTTGGCAATCTTAGGTGTAATTTTGTCATACTTACGCCAGCCCATAGTCTGGTGCAAGATGGTCAGGAAGTATCGGTAATCTACTTTAGTTGTGTCACGTAACATATTGAAATCATTAGACTGATAGTAATAGTTGATTAGATCTGTGACCTTATTCATGTTAAGTGTAACAGATTGTTCATCACGCCATTTGTCAATGTTTTCATTGTGTTGCTTGACGATCTTACGAACCTGCTTTAAGTCAGACCCGTAAGACTCTCTTTTTACTACACCTTCATCCACTAGTATCTGTGGTGGATTAAAACGATACGAGATGCCACCAGAAGGTGACACTCGTTCCTGTACATAACGTGGCAGCTTTGGCATTAAGCAGCTTCCAGTTCTATGAACCGTCTGTCACTGACCCACTTGCTGACCTCTTGCTCACGGCTAAACATGCTGATAGCACGTGTGTCGTTGCCAGTGTTACGCAAGTTGAATCCGTTACGTTCATCAGCATAGCTGGCGTAGTTGGTAAAGGCAGAATACAATGCCCACTTATTGTGACCACGTGTGCTTGCCTCTGCACAGTATAGGCTGAACATTTTTTCTGCTTTACGTTTAGAGGATATCATCTCCTCAAGCAAAGACTGTATGTTTACATACTTTGTGGAAGTTTGCGCCCACACTTGCATCTTGGCTGTTTCTGTGTAGAAATCAGTTCGTGCACGTTGCAATTCCTGAATGAAACCATCTAATGTAAAGTTGGAAGTGTTCTTCTTACGGATCTTGTCATAGTCACCAGATATCTGCCCATTGGTGCAAAAGAAATCTATGGCACCAAAGAATGCTTGATTGCTGCATGAACCGTCAATACCATGCAAAGATATGATCCTATTACCCAACGTAGTTGTATGCTTGTCGGTGCTAATCTCAACCTGCATGTCGGGCAGTGTAATGTCTAGCATAGACCATGCATTGTTACGGGCAGACCGCCACGTAAACTGTGCATTCTCAATCTCTGTTGACAAAAGGTTCTCTGTGATTGTGTCGTAGACACGACGATAAAAATCACCGTGTGATGCACACGTAAAACCTTTGCCGACAATACCAAGGTATTTACCAGTGTCGGCATTGATGACATACTTTTTGTCACTTACTTTAGTGGGTTCAAACTCCACAGGAAAGTTTAAGTTTTCTGGTACTTCAAAGTTTGTAAAATCAAATGGCATATTATTCTCCTTTTTTTCATTTTAGTTAGGCAACTGATAACCTGTTGTATCACACCTATGATCCCTATACTAGTAACGATAAGCTATTTATAGTATATGTGTGTCTTTAGTGACACAGTTTTAGTTAACTTTTTTGCCCACCAAGGATTGACATAGTGTGCATGGTAGTGGGTAGCACCGTTTGTGTTATCAACCACAGTCCCTTCAAGCACATCATGTGCTATCAACTGAGACAATACCCAAGCCCTTTTTTCGTAAGGTGTGTCAGGTTTACCGTCACAATACCAACTAAACTGGCACTTTTTACTGCCCTTTTTATAGCCTTGTTTTACAACAGAGCATACATCATTAGGCCAACGATCATGTTTGACACGATTCAACACCACATGAGACACTGCATACCCTTCAGCCATAGGCTGACCTCGTGTTTCGTGATACACATTAAGTGCAAGACACATTAGCACTGTATTAAGCAGCATCTTCAGCATCCTCTAGTGGTCTGTGTACTTGAATAAAAATCCGCAGCCCATCACCACCTAGAACGTCTTCACTGTCAGATGACA
>TARA_R100001591_G_scaffold54847_1_pt1 | contig 22577 bp, 24 predicted proteins | sample TARA_R100001591 | Tara Oceans TARA_R100001591 (sample SAMEA2622725) | marine metagenome | biome: marine biome (ENVO:00000447); feature: surface water layer (ENVO:00002042); material: "saline water (ENVO:00002010), including plankton (ENVO:xxxxxxxx)" | depth 5 m
TTTTTGTAAAACAAACTTCAAATGTTTTTCAAATTTTTATATTTTGATTTTGAAAATAAAAAATGATAAATGACAACAGATACAGATAACTATTTAAGTTTTTTTTTACCACACATCATCACGCTCATCCATCTCTACATAGTTAGGTTCTACTTCAAATAGATACGTAAAAGCTGACCCCTCGGAAAACTCGTCCATAGAAGATATGATAAAGTCGTCCCAGTTGTCATCCTCGGCATATTCATCATCAAGGACCTGCTGGACTTGTCCTTCAATGGTGGAATTTACCTGTGCTATGCTTTGCTTCCAAGCATCCAGATTTTCTTGACGCTGTGTTGTTGTTGCTTCCAAGATGATGCTGGAAATCAATTCAAATGGCAATCGTGGAACAACAGACATCTTGTTTCTCCTTTGCTTTCTGTTTTGATAGATGTATAAAACAGCAACACGTTTTTCAAATTTTAGGATTTAGAGTCCTTTTTGATTTTGATTGTATGATATCCTAAATACGAGCGTCAAATTTTTGTATTTAGAGTCCTTTTTGATTTTCAACAGATTCAAAATATTTTATGATATCTTTTGTATAAAGTCTTAAATTTTCTTGATTTTCTCTTACATTAAAATAATAATCATCAACCTTTTTTGAATAATATGCTTTATTAAAATCATATTTCATCACACTAAATAATTTATTATCTATGATTCTATATTTTTCAGGGTTCAACTGATTGGGGCTGATCCTCTGTGCTTCCTTCTGAGTTTTTTTCTCCATGTTCTAAATTTATATTTATTTCTTCCGTATCTTCAATTTTCAAATTTTTATTTTTACATTCAATTGAATAAATTTTACAAGGATCAAGTCCATTACATACTGATGGTTTTGATATTTTATATTTTTTAAATTTCTTTTTAAACTGATCTATAATATCATCATCAACTATAGGTGATTGTTCAGTTAATCTATCATACTCAGCACGACATACTTTTAAAAAATCGTGAGAATTTTGCCTACGACATCTATCTAATGATAATTCAATTTGAATACTCCTTTGTAATTTTCCCCACGAAACACAAGAGTTCCTTGCTGACTCCATATTTTCCGCAACTTTTAAAAAATTTTGTAATGTTGATAAGACTCCCGCAAATAAATTAAGACCACCAACAATCGCAGTTGCTCCTTGTTTATATTCTTCAGGAACATATGAATCCATACCAAAATTTGCCGTGCCTGTTAATGTAGAAAGAATAATCACAGGAATACTAAAACAATAATATTTATATCTATATTTCTTCTCTGCCCGACCATACAACCATCTCCAGCAAGATGCCTTTTCACTCCACTCAGCAAGTAATTTTTCTACTTCACAAGACCAACTATCAATATTAGGAATGATACTTGAAATATCATCATCATCATTCATCTTTTTTAGGAGGATTAAATATATTTTGTATTACATTTTTATTTGAACTCAACTCTTTTTGAATTTTATAAATTACAGCAGAACCATCATCAACGCGACTGGGTGTCCCATCAGCATCCACGATTGTTGTTGTTATTGTTTGTATTGTCCTTGGTATTGTATTTGTAAATATCTCACCACCACCCCCAGTATAATAATCACCATATCCAGAGTCCTTTGGAACGACAGCTATTACAGGTAATTTTGATGATCCTTCAGGACCACCCACAAAACCAGGACTTATGATATCACTCTTGATTAAATATATAGGACTCATCATCTTTCTTGGTAAATTTTCTGCTGTTATACTAACTGAACTACAATTTTGAACTATCGTTGGAAAATCTTGAAATCCAGTGAGTCCCATACCATCTGGTTTTTGTGAAGTAGGAACAATTGATAATTGAGGTTCTTGAGGTATAAATTGAGGAAATGGTATTTCCTCACTTTGTTTTGTTGGTATTGCTAATTCTCTTGGAAAATTTACTAAATCTGCTGTATCCACTTCACCATTCGTAGTTGGTGTTGATGTTGTTAATCCTAAATTAAATGTTCTTGCTAAACGATTATCTGTATCTCTATGGAATTGTTCATATGTAAATCCTAATAATTCCCATAATGATTTTCTCCAGTTTTTTTCATCTACTCCATAATCCTCAATAAAAACTCCACACTGAGCATCCATAATTGAATAAGGAACGATATTTGGGTCTAATAAAACAAAATTTTTTTTATCTGCTGCTGCTGTCCCTTGAACTTGAAAATCATTTAATAATGGATTCGTATAAGGAGTAAAATTTGGAGACCAATTCAATCTACTTAATCTTTTATTGATTTTATAACAAGGAGCAATAGCATCCAAAATATTACTCCCACTTTCCACAAGACTCGCATTTGTTCCTACTAATTCAGGAGTATGTAATCTTTGAAATTGAAATCTTGATTGATTTGTATCAAAAGATAAACTTGGATCATTTGCCCCGATATAAATTTGGTTTTCATACTCATTATCACTAAATCCAGAAGGATCCGCACCTGTTCCATCATCAAGAGAAGTAGTTATAGATCCTATCCTATCTGTTGCCCCTGCTCCTGTTTTTACTAAGAGTTGAAATGTATTTGTTCTATTTCCATATGTATGATACTCGCGAGGAGATATTGTATTTGTATCAAAATTATTTCCATATTTAGCACATAAACCATTATATAACATCAAACTCGCTGTTGAATAAGCATTAAAATGTTTATCAAATCCTATACAACGAGTTTGTGAGTTCATATTCACTACAGCACCAACACTATTTTCAAAATAAGGCTGACCTACACCATTCCTATATTTACCAAAATAAAAAGCAATATATTGTTTGTCAGGATCTGGAGCAAGTTCAGAATCTTCACGATATCTTGAAAATATACCATATCTTAATGATTCCCAAGGATCTGTTGTTTCACCAAATCCCTCATTTAATTCTGCCCTTGATTCATTAAAATCCATAAATAATGCTCCTGCTTTATACTCTGAAAATGTAAAGTCAGCATTTCCGCTTTTTGGGAGATAATTATCATCTCCTAATTTAGCATCTGTAAATTTTAATGTGGGTGATCCCAAATGAACAACTGAAAAATTATTTAATGTGATTTTATATTGAGGTCCTCCTAATTTTTCCTTTTTAACTATAAAAGTTCTTTCATCCGCATAAGCACTATTGAAACTATTAGGAAAAACTTCAGAACTTTGTTCATATAACATCATTCCCACTTTTAATTTTGCGTAATCACTCGCACTCACCAAAAAATTATTACTGACTAAACCACCCATAGAAGCAACAACAGATACATTAAAAGATTCACTTGTTTGTGTATTCATATGTATGAAACGACTTGTTGATATTGATAAATTATTTCCTTGTCCTGTATCACCACTCTCAGGTCCTAATAATCCTTGCTGTGATGCTGACATATCCTTGAATGTAAATAAATCAGGATATAATTTTTGTTTATCAAAAAACTCTTTCAAAATTGTAAAATTAGTATCATTCCATTTTAAATTTGTAATAATATGAAATGGTCTTGCGTTGCTCGTTGATGATAAAGGATAATGATGAATTGTTCTATTTAGAAAACTCCCATCAATCGTATGATCTGTTCTATCACCAAAACCTAATTTATCATTGATATTACGACCTTTCTCCTGAAGTTCAGGTCTTTTAAAACCGATTGTTGCGTAGCAAGATTCATACAAAAAATCATATTTATTTTGATATTCCCACGAATATGTAATATTTGAATTGTCTCCTGCCCCACCAACTTCATCTGCTAAAAAATTGTGATCTATTATGATTTTAAATGTTGGTCCATTTTTAATTTTATAAATTACTTTTGCCCCTAATGGAGGACCTTTAGTAGGAGCAGTCCCACCAGTTTTTTTTGATACGAACATTCCCACCTTTACATCCGTAATAGCGGGAGTTGATCCTGTATCATATTCAATACAATTGTATCCTTCAGCAATATCAGGACTCCCAAATGATGTTAAAACCTCAACATCACCCTTAGGATTATGTTCGTTATAATATCGTAAATAATTTTCAGAGTTATTAAATTCAAAACCTATACCAGTAGCACAAGGAAAAGCTTCATTCATACGAGACTCTGCCTTTATATCAAAATTTCTATTTAATGTATCATTCTCATTAGCAACTTCACTTCTAAAATTTTCTATTGTTCTGACATCCGCCATTTGATTTGTAATTGACTCAGCAACATTTACAGGTGAATTAAATCCATTCTCAACCTTATATTTATGAGTCCTTTTATACCATAAATAATTCATAAGTGCGGGATCACGAGTTTGATTTAACCTCCCTGAAAATAATCCAGTCCCAGATGAATTTTTTGTTTTTTGTTTGACATATAAAGTAAAACGACTACCATCATTAGCTATTTCTCTCCTCGTTGCGTGGATCACTCCATCTGTAGAAAGAGGTGTCCCGTGTAATGCTGAAGCATTACTATTCACACCATAGTATTTCACGAGTGTATAATCTTTTTCATAACGATAAGGATTAGCAGAATTTACAGAACCATTATCCGCTGAATTATACTGATTCCAATATCCTGAAGCATCATCTTTCCATCCACCAGCAGGGGCGATTTTACTACCATCGTGAAGACCTACATTATCATCTATTTTCCAAGCACATTTACGAGGTAATGTAATGTAAAAATCACCATTATTCGTTTTATAATATGAATGAGTTAAATTTATTTCATCATCCCTTATTTGATTGATTTGATTGGTTTGTGAATATTCAAAAACCATATCTCCTATATTTGGATCATTAAACTTTTTTACAACTTCAGTATCACTTGAACTATAGGTTTGTCCCACATTAAGATTATTTACAGCATCAACTCCCTTTACCTCTATAGTAGCCGACTCATTACCTATCTCACTTATATAAGAACTATGAACTGAAATTTTATCACCAATATCTAATTTTATTCCAGCACCACAATCATTAGTCCAATGAAAAGGATTCTGATTATTACCACCTAAAAATTGATTACTTGTTTTACGATTTGCTTCAAAAAGAAACGTGTCCACATAAGGTTCTTCCATATGTTTATATAAAATATTATTAGAAAAAAATTATTATTATTAAAAATTTATGGTTTAAAATTCTTCGCATACTCAACACATTCTTCATAAGTCTTGAATGTTTTTTGATAATGTTTATGATTTATTTGTTTCCTAAATATAAATCTATCTCCACTTTTACTAATGAAAACATTCTTGTGACCACTTGTATTATTCTTGAAATCACCTCTATTTTGTGATTGCTCTTCACGAGTAATCCACCTTAAATTACTCACATTATTATTCTTTTTATTTCTATCTTTATGATCCACTTCATAATATTTACCATCATTAGGATATTCTAAAAAATGCTCCGCAACAAGACGATGAACTTTATAACACTTCCTTTTACCATATATCATTAAATCTACATAATGATATCCGTGCCCGTCATCAATCCATTTGACAAAATCATCCCTCTTTTTTGAATAAATATGACCACTATCATAAACAATATAATTACTATTTCCCTTTACTTCCATTTTTATATATTATACTATTATCATTTGTTTTTAAATATTAAGCATAATAAACTTCCATCTTACCATTTGTTAAAGTCGCAACACGTAAGATTTCAACATACGCACGAAGAGTGTAAGATAAAGCACCACCAGTGACATTTCTAAATGCTTCATAAGTATCATACAATTCAATACCACGAGAATTAATTCTTTCATTACGATTAAGTTTGTATGCCCTGTAAGAAAACTGATTCGTAATACCTGCCGTATAATTAGGATTAGATGAATCAGTGACGCCCTGAGCATAGCCTTCACATTTAGTTAGTGTAGTCGCACCACCCTCATTAGCATATTCATCACGAGTGACAAACGGAACCATACCCTCTGCTTGAACTAAATTAGAGAACTGGATCGCAGGATTTCTAATATCTACAGGATATAAGAAATGATCATTGTATTTTAAATTTGTAATGACATCCCTGTTTGTATCCGTAGCAGGTGTTCCAGTATAAGTTCGTTTCTGACCTACAGCACGATAATTATTGAGTAATGATGCCTCTTCAGTAGTGTCAGCAACACCAGTAAATACTTTAGTGACTAAACGACCAGCACCACCAACATTAAAAATTAAAGTGGATTGTGCCTCACTTCCAGAAGCATTTACATTAATAGATCGCTTAGCGAGTCTGTAATCCATATACGAAAACGACATAGTTGAGTTTTGTTCCGCATACTCATTCATCATTTCCTGAGGGAAATACTGATAATCAGCAACTAACTGAGTCGCAGTTAAATCAAGAGGATATGCCTGACCTGTGCTTTGTCCCGATTGAATAGATACTCGTTTTAATGTCTGGGCGGGAAGAGTTAATTCAACTGAAACTGGTTCTGTCATCATATACAAAGGAAGCTGATTTTGATATAAGAATGGGAATAAATCTTGAAGACTTATACAAAATTCAGGACCAAAAGAAGCATTAGTCTTACAATGATCCTTGAGTTTCAGATCACCAGCAACATCCATAGCACCAGCATTAGAAGACTCAAGTGCCTGACCATTGTCTAAACCAATAGTCTTTGCCTCAGTGAGTTCAGAAGAAGCGAAGTCCGCATTAGTCCCATCAAAATAATATGGGCGGTGAGCAATTTGACGACCAGATACAAATTGTTCGCGTTCCTTTTGATGTTCGTTAGAAAGGAACATAGATTTGTAAGCAATATAGTGAGAAAAGTCATCTATCTCACTTATAGTTTTAGTTCCAACAGATAATCTTGCCCTCTGGATTAATGAATGAACACCCACACCAAGAGGGAAAAAGCCAACATTACTCTGGGCACCGAGTCTTAATATAATCTTAGAATTAGAATGTAAAATACCTTTGTTTTGAAACTGGAATCTAATTAGTGATTCAGTATTTACAACAGGGTCAAGGATATCGGTTTCAATATCAATAGCAGTATTAGTAGGGATTTGACCGATTCTTACTAAATCAGGAACACTTGAAGCATCCATACGAGATTTTTGTGAGTCAGCAACTTCCATAGTTGATTGATCCGAACTGGTTGAATAAGACATTTTTATATTTTATAAATATAAATTAAATAAAAAAAAAATTTTAAAAAATTCAATTATTTCACGACAGCAATTCCATCACGACTGAAAGCAAGAGTTTGTTTGGAATGAACGAAAAGATATAATGCTTGAGGATTATCAGTAGTAAGACCATTAACTTCCATATTAATACCGAAATTAACAGATGAAAAATCCACACCATCACCCGATATGACATCATATGCTACACCAATTCCAGCAACCGATCCACCCTCAGGAACTTTATTAACATCCGCAGGAAGTCCAGAAATATATTTTGTATTAGCAGGAGATACAGATATTCTTGAAATCTTAGAAAACTGGCGAACAGAATTTAAATAATTTATCATAATTTGCTCATCTGCTTTAGTGATACTTGAATCATCTTTCTGGGATGTATCAATATTATATTCTAATGGGAATCTTTCACCACCACGAGTGAATACTAACTGAGTAATATTAGCTTTAGTCTGACCACCATCACTATTAACAGGGAAATTTAATGCTAAACCATTCTGACTACGATTATTGATTTTACTTGCTGAAATCATATTACCAAATACACCTAAGACTCTTGATAAACCAAGGTTGAAATTTATAATCGCATTTGTAGAATTAAATGTTGTGAAATAACTTGAAATAGAATTGTATTCAAAAGTATTTGCTGGAGGCATCCTCATCGTAGGATCAGGGATGACTGCTTCCGCCATAAGTTTAACATTCTTTAACTGATAGAAGGCATCACCGATAGTTGTTCCACCTGCTTCATCAAATAATACATTTGAATCTGGTGCTAAATGAATCTCAACAAGTAAGCCACCGACACCACCTTCACCATTCGCCATTAGAGGAATAGGATTCTGTCCGTTAAATAAACCACACGGAAGATTAATAGCAAAACGATTAGCAGTATTTTTCATTGATTTTAGATTGACAACAGAGAGTCGTTGAGCAGAGTAAGCGGGAAGAGTCAGTGCCGTCTCACCCAAATGACCTAATGTATCATTAAGACTTGAAGTAATTGGTAAATATGATTTCATAAATCTTGGATAATGTTTTATTTCCTCAATAACTTGATGAGTTGCTTGAGATTTAATAACTAACTGATCTATCATACCATACATACCGATAGACTCATCCATAGCAAGTGCCGAAGCATTTCCAGATATATCTTCTGCTGAGTTAAAAAATACTTGAAGATCACCAGCAAATCGCACCGACCCACCAAGGAGCAGACGATCTTGTTCTCCAATAATAAATTGTATCACAGGGTTTCCCGATTTGAAACTAATGTTTCCTGTAGAAGTATGATTACTCGGAGTAATTTCAAGATTTTGACGAGACATTTTTTTATATTTTATATATATAAATTAAATAAAAATTATTTTTTAAAAAAAAATTTTATCAAACTTCACATCTGGAGAATGTGCGTCTGCTTAAGGGAAATTTTTTAACATTTATGATTTTATTTTTTTTACACTTCAAGAGAAATACTATCACCACGAACAACAATTCTACGTAAATGACTTACCCAATTGTTCCAGAGGTGAGGTTTAGTAGGACCACCAGCAGGTTCGTGATATTCAACTTGTAAATTGAAATCTTTACCACGAGCATCATATACACCATTAGATAGTGATAAGGCACGACCAATGAAGAAATTTCTTTGATACGCATCAAACGATAGTGGTTCTATGTTTGCTTGTCTTAATGCTTTCTCCTGTTCAATTAATACTTGCTGATTGAGAGGTGCTTTAGTATCCGCAAGAGAAATCCTTGCTAATGGAACTTTTCTATTTGGATTTAATTTACCATCATAAATGAACTGATAGTCTGAAGCACGATCAGCTATACCGACAAGACCAGACCTCGTGCTTTTATTATGAAGTGCGTGGCAGTCAGATGCTAATTTATTGTATAAATATGTTTCACTTGCGTTTAGACTTTGAGACGTTGTGTATCCAGTAGCGTCCGTAGGAATACATAAAATACTTTTACATCTGGAGAACTGGATAGGGAGACGAATATTTACAACCTGATCACTTGCTAATTGAGAATACTTAAAATTGGTGTATGAAAGAAAATCATAATTCATAGCACCACCAGATTTTAACATACTATCTAATTTAGCAGTATATCCTTGAGGCATCTCAACCTTTTGAACGATTAATTCAACATTATCAATCGTAGCAGTTGGTTCAAATGTAGTAGGCATCTTACCACAGACAACAAAAGCATCCGAGTCAAGATCAAATGATTCATTATTAGATGCTGAAGCACCAGTCAATTTAATCAGATTACTATCAACAGATACACCAGTAATTACAAACTCAGTAGAACCTTCAGTAGTAGAAGCATTAGTATTACTCTGGAAAAAGATAGTCTGACCTTTAACAAAAGGACAATTTTCAACAGAAGTCACAGTGTTGTCTCTTCCAAGGAAAATTGTAGAGGTGGGTGTCCCCTTACCCCAAGCCGATCCTGCTGCGTCCTTTCCGTGAAAGACTGGATTACTTACTAAATTTTCATTACGAGTCACAGTGCTGAGTTGTCTAAATACTTTAGCAGGATCTTCTAAGATAATTTGAATACGGAGACCCCCAGTCATCTGGAGTGGGAAAATTTTATCGTTTTGGAAAATACCAGTGGGAAGTCTTAATAAACATTTAACTTGTTTGTATGATGTTGTTCCATTAAAATTTGCTGAATCATTATCAAAATAAGGATTTGTAAAACCATTAGCAGATACATCTTCACGGCAACCTTCAGTCCCACGACAGGCAGGATCAAAAGCTACTGCTCCCTCAGTCAAGGCACGGCGACGTTTGAGATCATCATTAGTTTCATAATCATATTTTAGAGCGGTGAGAATATTTACATTCTGTAGTTCCTCTAAAAGGACATTCTGAGCACCGCCCGAACTTACTCTAATATCACGGATTAATACATTTCCTCCGAGTAAAGAATCTAATTGAAGAGCAGTTTGAGATCCAGAAGTAGTGTTTGGATTTTTTAGAGTGACGTCCATCCTTAGGTATGTTTCTGAGGGCATCATATATCCCGTTCCCGCTGGAATGGTAAAATTAATTTCTTGACCGAGCGAATATTGTAATCCATTTTCCGCTTGGATTGAAACCTTTTTTTGAGAGATTGGAATTTTATCCTCCGCTGTCCAATATGAATTCACAGGCATTTGTTTTTATATTTAACTTAATATTTTTTATTTATGTGATAAAAAAAAAAATTATTTTAAAACGTAGAAACTCCTCCAGAATTTGCTCCTAAATGTTGTTGTCTTGAAGCAATCAAACCAACTTGATTTAAATTTGTTGTAGCAGGATTTACTTTTAATTTTTGTTCTGATAATTGTTGTTGTTCCCTTGCCTGATCACTTCCCACGGGGGCTGGATTAGTCTTTGATGGATCTTTTGTTGTTGCGGTTTTTGTAAAATCTTTTTCTAAATCATCAACCTCACCAGCACCTAACGATACTAAATTAGCAACCTCACCTAAAGGTTCAAGAATAGGAACAGCAACTCCAAGAACATCCAAACCAGTTCCAATCATTCCTGCTATTTGTGAAGTTTCATCTAATTTATCTTTTGTATCTAATCCTGATTTTAATGTTTCATATGCGTCAATACCACCATAAATATCTTGACCGACACGAGCAAATTGTCCTGCTGTATCTATCTTTTCACCATATTTTTCAAAAAATCCTTTAGGTCCTTCCTCTTCTGTAGGAGCATCAGCAGGAGTAGTTGTAGCACCAGTCCTTCCAGTATCAGAGGGCGGAGCAGGAGGAGTTGTATCTGGTGCTGGAGGAGGTGGAGCAGTATCACCGAAATTTTGTCTTCCTTGTGCGACTTGACCTGCCGTTCCCTGTGATTCTCTTAGTGTAGAAGTAGCAGGAGCAGGAGTAGTTCTATCGTCTCCTGTTAATGGTGCTGTGCCTGTTCCAGCATCAGCATTCTGAGTGGGAGTAGCCTCAGGTTCAGTAGGAGTGACTTGAGGTAGATTTGGTTCTGCTGCGAGACCACGATTTGCTAATGCTTCAGGATCAGTTAAATCACTTAATCCTTGATAAACATTACTTAAAGTTGTAGGTAAATTATCTCTTACCTCAGATAATTTATTTGCTGTTCCTGTATAAAATTTTCCTAATCCTTGACCTAATGTATTGACTGCCCCTCCTAATAAAGGATTTACTTCAGTTGATAATTCTCTTTGACCTCTGTAAATTGATCCTAATGATTGATATAATCTATTGAGTCCTGTAGCATCAGCATCTACATTTCCAGAATCAGCATAAGCACGACTTAAAATTCTTGAATATTTATCTAAACTCAATCCAGCACCTCCAAGATCTGCTATATCGTGTATTCCATATGTTAATTCATCTTGAGTTTGCTGACTTTTATCAAGTGCTTCTTTCTGATCAAAATTATTCATAATAATATCTCTGGTTTGTCTAACTCTTTGATTGTAATCTTCAACGCCTCTGGTAGGAGCATTACCTTGAGATATTGCTTCATCAATACCATATAAATCCATTTTTTACATATTATCAATATTTTTTTCCTCAAAACTCATATTTTTATTTAATTGAATTTGAGGAGATGACCCTTTAGCAATTATTTTATCAAAATTAGAATACATTATAGGTGGGTTTTCTTGAAGATCTAAATGTATAAAATCATATCTGTTAGGTGTCCCTGCGTGATATAATGCTAAAAATTGTTCCTTTCCACCATATAAATCTCCATACTCATCAGCAACCCTTTCTAATTCTCTTTGATTAGGAAAAGGACTTCCAATAATTACATTTGTAGCATTTGCCCTTATGATAGGACTCACAGCACCAGTAAATTTTTGAGAACTTAAAATCATTAACTTAATATTGTAATGACGAAATCTTGATGCTAAATGATTGACTCTTGCCTCACGTTTGATAGAACCTAAACAATCATCAAATACTAAACATATCTCAGGTTGTTCTGATTTTTCCTTGAATGATTTTTGTCTTGATATTATACCATCAACAATATGATCTTCATATGAATCATATGTATCAAAAGCCTCCTTGAGGAATCTTGATGTAATATCATTTGCGATTGTATTTGATACGATGTGTGTGCTGTCAAATCTTTCCTGAGCATCATACATCTCTTTCCTTAACAACATATTACTGATTAAAGTGCTTTTACCTGTCTTCACAGGTGATATCATCAAAACTAAAGCACCTCCACCAAATCCTTTGATTTGAGGAAGATGTGGGTGAATATTATCGTGTTTAGAATGTGTATATTCAGGATCACGAACAGGAATGATTTTAGGACCATTCATATTTCAAAAAATTTATACTTAATATAATTATTTTATTTTAAATGATAAAAAAAATTTATTTCATAATGTCTGCGTGTGCTTTCTTGAGTGACATTCCTTTTCTCATTCGCGACATCATCTTCATACGATGAGATTTTAGTTGTGATGGAGTTAAGTCTTGTAAATCTTTGTGTTTTTCCATATGTTTCTTGAGGTCTGATTTTTGTTTTTCAGATAATTTACCTGATGACATTTTCTTAGGAGGACTATCCATAGAAGTGCTGGATTTGGAATCATATTTCGTGTTTGCCATTTTTTTATAATAACTTTACAAAAAAAAAATTTATGAAAAAAAATTTAGTTCATTGTGAAACACATTGCCCACGGATCATCCTGAGTCGGCATACCCATTGCTCTTCCCAGAGTCCTTTTTACCTTTTGTTCTTCTTGATGTATTGCTTCTTTTTTCTTTTTTTCTGCTTTTCTTCCTTTTCTAATTGTTTCATATCTATTGATTGCGTTAAATGTAATGTCTTCTATTTCTTCTTTACTTAACTTTTCTTTTTCTCTAACAACCTTTACTTCTCTTTCAACAGCACGATTATCTTGTTCCTTAATTATTTTATTTTGCTTTTGACGTTTAGTTGGTTCAGGAGGTAATCCTTGTTCCTTTAGTTTTTTATTTCTTTCCCTTTTTTCTTTGAGTGCTTGTTGTCCTTTTGCCCTTATCCTATCCATATGTGCCTTTTGTTTTTCACTCATAGGTTTTTTTTGCCTTTTAGGTTTAGGTTTAGGAACAACTTCAGGATCAGCTATTTTGACTACTTTAGGACCAGCACCGAATATTTCATCCTGTTGTATAATCTTTTTAGGTTCAATTACAGGTTCAATAGGCTGATCATCATCATTTACAGGAGTCGGAGGTCTAACTGGACTCGGAATGTCTTCACCAATCTCATTGATTTCCATCTCTACTTCTGATTCTTCAGGAGGTAATTCCATTTCAGGTAAATAATCCGTTTTATTTTCCATTTTTTATTTAATCTTATATTAATTTTTTGATTAATTTTTTTTAATTTTTTTAATTTATGGTGATTTAATTATTTTATTTTACTTTGATTTTCTAAAATGAAGACAAACAATTGTATTTCCTTGTAAATCTGTTGCTACTCTTTCATTGACATCAACTAATTCAATTTTAAGATCATTTATGATTTGTTTTGTCGCATTATTCATCTTTACATATAATCTTTCATTTGGTTCAAAATACAATGCTCCTTCTGTTTTACCTTGATTGTCAAATCGTGGAAGACAATACAAAATTTTACTGATTGAATTTGTTGCTCCATTAAACGAAGATATTGGTAAATTACTTACTCTAACAAAAAGAGTTGATGTTGCCCTTGTATCTGGAATATTTGGACTTGAAAACTGAGTTGCTAATAATGTAGATGTTCCTAATGCTTTTTGAGTTTGCTGTGCGATTACACCATCAAAACCTAATAATTTAGCTGAGTTTGTAAGGAATCCTGATGCTTCATATTCAGTTAAACCTCTTGAAAAATACCTTGGATCAGAATTAGCAAATACAAAAGTCCAGTCATATTGAAGACCATCACTACCATTTAATACTGCTTTCGTATATGATGGTGTTGTTCCAAGAGAACCAAACTGAGTGACAAGGACACTATTCTCAATTTGAATATCTTGAGCACGAGCAAGTTGTAATCCTGCTGGTTCTGATCTTGTGTTGTCTGCTTCAGTAGGATTGTTAGAAGTCATACCATAATCTCTTAGACGATAATATTTATTTTCTCTATGTGCTTTTGAATTACCTTTGAATGCTCCTGCTCCTGCTGTTGAAACTTCAATAGAACTTGGAATAGTCATTAAATGAATAACAGGATAAAGATAATCAGTAGCCATCGTAATAGGTTTATAAGTCCTTCCACCAGTATTAGCGAATCCTGAAGGAATAATATCTACTGCTACTCCATCTGATTTACGAATATATTGTAAAACGATGTTTTCATTCACAATTGTAAATCTAAATGCTTTCATTAAATGACCTTGAAGATCAGAATCAGTGAGTTCAGCAATTTGTCCCGCTGCTCCGAAATAACGGACTTCTCTATAAGTGTAAGAATCTTTTACTACATTTCCAGTTGAAGAATCATATTCCGATATTGCGTGTCCCACTTTGAGTGATTCACCTTTATTGTATAGAACGAAGAAATCAGCAAAAGGTTGAGGAGTTCCATTTAGATTAGAATTACCACCAAATTTAGACCTCATACCATCTTCACATTTATCCTCTTGAAAATTTACTGGATAAGCAATTTTATTATATGTTTTTCTAACTTCACCCTCTTCATCTCTAATTGTAAATTCTACATCTGTATTATTAGGTCTTGTTAAACCAATAAAGAAACCAGTAGCAGATTTAGTTCCACCACCATCAGTCGTTTGAGTTCCTTCAATATTAAATTCACAAATACCATTACTTCTACCGACAGGAAATTTAGTGCCTATAGCTGTCCCACAGATAGTCCCAGCACCACCAGTATCACTTGCCGTAATTGTTGTTCCACTTGCCGTAAAATCATCTGTAAATGTGACTGGATCCCATTCAAAATCTTCTGCGTCAGGAAAGAAATTTAAAGTTTGTTCATCAATTTGAGGAGTCCATACATTAGGAGTTAATGAATCTGATGATGCTCCGTGTTGTATTAATTCAAAATTAAAACCAAGGAATTTTTTATTTGTTCCATCAATAGATAGAGTGACATTTGCCTCATCAAAATGACTATATGTGGATCTTAAAACATTATTTAATTGAGTTTCTATTTCCTCAGCAAAATGTTCTTGTGAGTATGCCCCCGCCTTGATTTGAATAAATACAGGACGCTGAGTAGACATCAATACAATCTGTTCTCCTCGTGCTGGTGTTTTACCCCAGTAAATAGCAAATCCAACATCCTGAACCAGAACAAATCCACTCCTTTGTATTTTTACTTGAGAAACAGCAACTTCCGTATCAGGTTCTATTTCTAATGGTGAAGAGAGAAAATTATGATATGTTGCTGGTTGTTCCAATCCATATCCGATAGATCGTGAATCATAATCACTTTGCGAACTTGATGTTATAACGTATGACATTTTTATATATTAAATCTATTTTTTTAAATTTACGAAAAAAATAAAAAATAAATATAAAATGAAGAAAAAGGATATACCAAATCTTGCCGTCAGACCTGATTGGTTAGATGGTGCTTTGAAAACTGATAAAAGAGTTCCGAAAGGAAAAATAATGAAACCTGATACTGATGGAAAACAACATAAAGTCGTTGAAGAATCAGTTAATAAAAAAAAGGTAAAGGAAAAGGATGTTTTTGGTTCTATGAAGACAGAGAAGCAGAAGAAGAAGAGTGAGGTGAAGAAATAACCATAGATATATTTTCATCACTTTCACTATCACTACTACTTGAATCCATTTGAGATAATTTTAATTGTAATTTTAAATTTTCTCGTTTAAGTTTTTTACATTTTTTACATTTTGATTTGGGTGTGCTTTCAGGACTATTTTTAGTTAATGATTTAAAATGTTCTTCTCTAATTTCTGATAGCTTTTTTTCCCATCTTTCGTTAAGTTCATTGATTTCTTTATTATTTGATGTTCTAATTTCCCATAGTTGAGTTTTTAATTTATTATTTTCATCTTCTAATTCTTTGATAGATGTTGTGCTATATTTATCTTTGAATGTTTGTTCATATTCTTTTTTGATTGTATCACGCATATTAATTCTTTGTGCTTTATAACATTCTTTTGTTCCAAATAATTCTTGTTTTAGAAGATTAATTTCTGTTTCTTTTTTTTTTAATTCAATCATATGATCGTGTTTTAATTTAGATACATTAGTCATATTTTCAATTCCAGTATCATCAATCCAATACATTAAATTTTTTTGTGTTTCCCAGTCTAATGATTTTTTTTCCAATTGACCTTTGATTTGCGATTTTAATTTATGTATCGTATTTTTTGAATAATCCTTACCTTTACAATTCAAATAATATACTTTTTTTGCTTCCAAACATATTTCTAACTTGTTTTTATCCGACATCTTATCTTTCATAGTATTCATATTGCTTTTATGTTTTAAATAATATATAATCTTTACCGAAAATGAACGAAAATCAATAAAATATTCAAAAATATTACGAAAATAAAAGGTAGAGTATTGAAATTAAAAGTAAAATCAATTATCAGTAAAGGTAAGTAAAGTAAAACAGCAAAAAACGAAATTTTATAAAATAGGAATTATGATCTTTCATTAACAATGAATTGTTAATCATATATATACAACACTTTGTCCTAAAATGATCGTTTTTGCCATTTTACTTTACTTTCCTTTTAAAATAAATTCTCTGCCTTTTAATTCATATTTTTTGCCTTTATTTTAATCATACTTTACAAAAAAAACGCTTACTTTTTAGTCTTTTTTTACAAAAATAGTATAAAATTTGAAATTTTGAGTTTCAAACAATATTTAAAAAGAAAGTTAATATAGTATATTAAAAATGGGAATGAAAATTACAAAATTAACATACGATAAAACGTTAAAAGAGAATGCTTGTGAAATAAATAATGAAAATGGAACAACATATTTAAAAGGAAATATGGGTGATATAGTATATGTTTTGCTTCAAACTGGTCTATCAACGGCATTTAATACGACACAATTAGACAAATTTAGTAAAGGATATGGGGATATTGGATTAATTAGTAAGCCTAAAATTATTGTTCGTGATGTGTGTGAAAAGGATGGATGGGATGATGAATATTATCAGATGTTTCTAAATTTCTTTGATTTTGAGGATGAAGATGTATTAGGATTCTATATTTCCTGATTTAACATAAATATTTAATTGTGTTGTATCTTGATGACCTCTTATTCTTGCGTGTTCATTTAATATAGTTTTTAAAGATGATGCTTCATCAATCTTACCCTCATCTAATAATTGTTTATATTTTAAACCTAAATCATTAATTACAATTTTATAAATCATCGTTGATGATATTCTTTTTTTTATGAAGTGATTAGACCACTTTGTTAATATAGTCGCAAGATTATGATTTTCCCATACTTTTGATGGATCTTTCGTCAGAGTGAAAAGATAATTATAACCCCTAACCTTCAAATGATCTTTTACGAGTCGTTTTGTCATAGAATCTGTAATTTCTGTCTGCTTGAGTCCGTATGTCTTATCTGTTTTATATTTTCCAACAGATAATAAAGGATTTTTTCCTGAACGGATGATAATATAATTTAACATTTCATTTGTTTTGAATTTTTTAAATTCTCTTAGAGTAATAAATTTTAAATTAGCATATTCATTTCTACTGGGATAATTTTTATAAAGATGTAATAACAATCTAACATTACGAACTTCTTCATAATGGCTTTTATGAACTATAGGATCTAATCCCTCAAAATATTTACTAACTTGATTTATGTAATCATTAAATTCTTCACTTGAAACAAAATTTTCCTGTTGTGAAGGACTAAATGTATTTTTATTATAATTTTCGGCAACAGCATCAGCAAGGACCGATTTTCTATTTTTATATTCTTGAATTAATTTTTTATCAGCATCAGTAGAATTTAAATATTCTACAATTGAACTGACAACATTTGCTTGTGTTGATTTAGGTCTTCCCTGTAAATATTCATAAATAGGTTCAGGTGTTTTTAAAAATTCATCTGTATTATCATTAAATCTTTGTGCTAATTTACTCAATCTAAGAGCATAATTATGATTTGTTGATTCCTTACGATTAGGATTTCCATTTGAATAAATTTCTTTTAAAGTTTGTAAATCCATTTTTAATTATTATCAATTATTTTATTTAAATATTTCAAATTTTATTTTTTCTTAAATTAATTCAATTTTTTGCTAATTGAAGAATCTGCGAAACTATCTTTACTATCCCAAATAATATCCATATCTGCTTCTTTTTTTGTCATAGATTTTTTCAAAAATGTTTTGAATGATGTTCTTTTATATACTTTCCAATCAATACCCGTTGCTATATCTTCTTCTTCTTCGCTGAGCATATGTGCTTCAATATAATATACTTTTTTTCTTTCTTTTTTTTCTTCTTTAGGTTTAGGTTTAGGTTTAGGAGTTTCTTTTTTTGCTGGTTTCTTTTTTGATTTCTTAACAAGTTCAATAGGAGGTTTGTATGTTCTGTTTCCTGATTTTACGACTGCTCGTTTTTCAAGAGTTTCTTCAAGGATACCTTCAATAACTTTTCCACTCTTAGTTGTGAATTCAACACGAGTTCCTTTTTTCATTTTTAGTATGATAGTTTATATTTTTTTTTATTATAATTTTTTCAAATTTTATTTTTTCTTCTTAGTTTTCTTCATACCCCTGACTTGATCAGCAAGATCTTTATCTGCTTTACCCCAAGTCCCTGATTGTTTCATTACGAATGAATATACTCTGGCTTGACCCCATTGTTCAGCACTCATTTTTCCTTTGAGGGAGCGACCACCAATCTTTTTTCCTGTAGTAGCACTTCTAACTGATTGAGGATTTTGTTTTTCTTGCTCCAACGCCACGCTTGAAGACTTCGGTAAGAATTCTAAGAGGTATTCCAGTTTTTTTCGCAATATCAGACCGAGAGTGTGAAGTATCCTTTGGAAAACCATATTTTTCGTTATATTTATCTTTATTAGTTTTCACCATTATTTTTATTTTTATTATCATTAAATAAATTTTTTACAAATTCAAAATGATTTAAATTTTCATTTTCAATCTCAAATAAATCAGTTTTAAATTTATCTTTATTAATTGTATTTTCATTATGAACTATACAAATCATACAGAATCTTACATCTGTTTTTTCAAATAAATCTTCATTACAATTATCAATCATTTTTGCTCCTTCACCTTGAGAGTTTTTATTATAACCTCCCATTCTCCTGAAATGTTTTTGTGTATAACACATCGTTGCCTCGTGTATTTGACGGAAAGCAGGACAATTAATAGCCGAGAATTTACCCTCTTCAGGATAATAAAAAATCATTTGAGGAGAACCAACTAATTCTTTTTTAGATGATTTCATAGTATGAACTGAATATAAAATATAATCTGGTAAATAATAGTCATCACTATCCATATTAATCATAATTTTATGAGAACAATTTTTTGATAAATAATTTCTTTTTTCACCAATAGTCATAGCATTAGGAAGAAAACTATATTTAAACTTTACTGGATAAATTCTTTTTTGTATTTCACGACAATCTTCAGCATTTAACATAGGATTACAAGTATCTCCATCTTTACCATATGAATCTAAAATGAACCATTCTAATTTAGATTTATCATACTTGAAATTAATTATATTTGCGAGCATTAAATCAATAAACTTTCTCCTTTTAAAAACAGGAGTTAGAATTGATACGTGCGGTAAATTTTCCATTTTAAGATATATTAAGAAAATAAATTTAAATAAATGACGGCAAACAATTGTGAGATCATTCGTGTAGAAAAAAAGGATTATATAATCAAGAGATATAAGAAAAATGCTAAAAATCGTTATACGAGAGAAAAGGAATTTTATTTAACATACGGACAAAGATTTGAAAAGATCATTCCTAAATTATATCAATATGATGATGATACATTAGAATTATTTTTAGAAAAAAAAGGAATGTCTTTAGTAGAATTTAATTATAGAAAAAGTAGAAAACGATTACATAAATATAATGAGGAAATATTAGGAATGGTTGAGGAATTAAAAAGCGAAAATATTTTTCATAATGATATTCGGTATAAAAATGTTTTAATTGATTGTAAGGATAATTTATGTTTGATTGATTTTGAAATGTGGAGTAATGAAGATAATGATAAAAATTCTGATAAAATTCTCCCTATTGTTCCTTTTAAATATACTATTTTTGTAATTAATGCTTATCCTGAAAGAACAATAAAATATTTAAATGATGATAGATATACAATCTGGTCAGCTTTAACTCCTGATGATATTACTGATGAAATATTATCTAAATATCATTTTAGATATAATGCGAAAGAATTATTAAAAAAAAAGATTTGTGCTTGTAGTGAGTCTCATTTATCTTGTATTCGTCATATAAGAGATAATCAAATCAATAATGCGATCATAATTGAAGATGATGCGATAATAGATTTTGAGAGGATTGATGAACTTGATAATATAAATGAACCTTGTTATATAGGAGGGCAAATTAAATCTTTAAAATTATGTGATGAAAAATTGTTTGTAAAACCTGATGATATTCCTGATGGATTAAATACGATTGATAAAAATAAATATAGGGTAAGTGGAGCGTTTGGATATTATATTCCTGATTATAATCAAACACAATTTTTTTTAAAACAACATTACGAAAAAAGAAGGGGAATAGATGTAGAATTTATGTTAGAACAAAAAACAGAAAATATTAAATATTTCATTTATCCTGCGATTTCAACTTTATATTTACCTGATGCTAAAAAAGGATTTAGTAATAGTCAAATGAATATTAAAAATGATTTTAAGCATTACTAATTAATTGTAAATTTGCCTCTTTTATATTAGAACTACCACCATCGTGCGTTTTTTTCATCTATGAGTTTTTTTTTTTGATTATTGATTTTTTTGTTTTCAACATTTAATTCTACAATTTTAGCATCTCTAATTCTTGAATTTTCTAAGACTTCTTGTCTGATAATTTCAACGGAATTTTGAACTTGATTAATATTATCTTGTAGTATTTCCATTTTAGCAAGAATTTTATTTAAAAGTTCTGTATTTGTAGAAGCGTGATTATTTACGACAGGCATATATAAATTATGTAAATATTTTATTTTTTCATATAAAAATTTTTTCTTATAATTTATAAATATGGAAATATTTTCACGTAAGGTTAAAAAAGTTGAACTGGGTGATTTTATAAATACGGAGAACATTATAGATCAGGATTGTGATTTATATGATAAAGAGTCAGGAGAAATTATTTTTTTATTTCGTAAAAAAATTATTGATGAAAAATATTATAAAAATATCCATAAAGGAATAATAAATCATTCAAGAACAATTTCTAATAATCGTGGCAACTCGGCTGGAAAGACAACAATAGAGGGATTAAATAAATTTCAGGAGAATTGGAAACCTTCGGCACATCCTGTAGAATTAGTGGATAGAAAAGGAAATATTATAGAGAATACAAAATCATCATCATCATTTTTTAAATATGCGGATGGTCGTATATCAAAGAGAGCAAGGAGTAATAATGTTCAGTCTCAGGCATTAGGCGGTTTTGATCGTAGTAATATTCATCCTTGTAGATTAACTCACTGGACTAAAAAAAATTTAACTAAATATGAGACTATGTATCCTATATGTGAGAGGATAAGTGAGATATATTTTAGTTATTTTCCTGATAAGTATTATTATCAAAAGGATAGATATGATGAGTCACCACAGGAATTTTTAATTCCAAATAGTCCATTTTCAACAATAACATTAAATTGTGATTTTAGGACTGCTTGTCATCAGGATAAGGGAGATTTTAAAAATGGTATGACCTGTTTTAGTGTATATGAGGATGATGAATGGATTGGAGGTGAGTTATGTTTTCCTGAGTATGATATAGGAGTAAATGTTAGGCAGGGAGATTTATTAATATTTAATCCTCATATAGTTCATTGTAATAATGCGATAGATGGTAAGGGGCGAGTAAGTTTTGTATTTTATTTACGTGAGAAGATGAATTTATGTTATGCTAAGGATAAAAAGCCATCTTTATCAGAGACTACAATAATTTCTTCATCAATTTTAGGGCAGATGTATTCTTCATCTGGTTCTGAGACAGATTCATCTGGAACGTAATCTTCATCTAATTCTTCAAGGAGAGATATAAATTGAGCGATAATATCGTATCTTTCATTTTTTTCAAGAACATCAATAATATCTTGAATGAGTTTCTCTGACATTTTTTATTTATTTTTAGAAAAAAAAGGGGAAATTTTATTTTTGTATTTTTTTTATATTTTGTAATTTCAAC
>TARA_R100001591_G_scaffold17667_2_pt1 | contig 22503 bp, 25 predicted proteins | sample TARA_R100001591 | Tara Oceans TARA_R100001591 (sample SAMEA2622725) | marine metagenome | biome: marine biome (ENVO:00000447); feature: surface water layer (ENVO:00002042); material: "saline water (ENVO:00002010), including plankton (ENVO:xxxxxxxx)" | depth 5 m
CTTCATCATATCTAAGAAAGCATCTCTATATAACTCTTCTTTAATCCGTGCTTCTTCAACCTTAACTTCTTTATCAGTAGTACTGTAATTATTCTTTGTTGCAAAATCTAAAACCAAAGCATCAACATAAGGATTTAACAACTGCAGTTTAGAATCTAAATGTTCAGATGATTCATATTGTTCTTTTTTAGCAGCTAATCCAGCTTTTCTAAACTCTTCAACTTTATTAGCAATTGTGCTTCTAACTCTACGATCCGCTCTATCAATAATATTATCTAATCTTCGATAACGATTTTCAAACTTATCAAAGTAATCATCTAAGAATTGTTGTCGATTAATGGGGCCTGCCGCTGTAGCTGGACCTAAGATTTCTTCATAGACTCCAGCATCAATTAGAGCTTGTTCTAAATCAGCTCTTGTTACATTCATGACAGCATTAGGACCTTGCTCTTCAATCTTTGTTATGTACTCGCTCAGAGCCTCTTCTGCCATATCAAACATGCGTTGATCCATGGATTCAGCTTCACGCTGTTGCATGTTGTATTCTTGTCCTTGGAACCACTCAGCAAAGGTAGATCCCGGTACAGCAAAGTCTTCGTACTTATCTTTCCATTCTTGTAAGTCTTCTGCTCTATTTGGATTATTAATATCATTGGCAGCATTAAAAGCTAGACCAGCTTCATTAATCATATCCCTATCCAAATCACCTTGAACTCTCTCACCAAGTCTAAGCATATTCTGTCTAACATATCTTCTATTATCTTTCATAGAAGTCTTCATTAGATCTCGCAGAATTGTTAACTTATGCGTCCCCGTTCTGCCTTTGTCATCAATCAAAGTAAAATCAGTAGCACCAGCTTGTAATTGTTCTACTAACCTTGTATGCTCCTCGGAACCCAGCTCAATAAAGGTATCTTCACCACCATCACTCAGTGCAACAGGCTGACCTGTCTGAGGATCTATTTTAAGTTTAGGTTGTTTAGTAACAGGATCAAGAATAACATTACCATTAGCATCTTTTTCTACAGCTTGATTCCTAAGAACAACATAGTCCTTGTCCAAAGCATCATCAATTTTTTTCTTATCTCTTTTAACTCTGTCTTGATACACAGCATTGTAAGCTTGTACCCCAGAAGTCATAGCTCCTGCCAAAGATCTTAAAACCTCAAGTCCCCCAGAAGGACCCGGAGTCATATTACCAAAAGAGAGTTGCCCGGGTTGATCTACAATATCTCGTTGTGGTTGAATAAACACATTTCTTTGCTGATTGCCTAGAGTTTGTTCAAACTGTTCTCCCATAACTTGAGCTCTATTGCTATATGGAGAATACGGATTTCGTGGTCGCCCCTGTCTTTGTCTCTTTTCATCTGATCTTGGCATTAGTTACTCCTTATTCTGCTTTCGAGCCAAAGTATGCACCAGCTGCTGAACCAGCGGCACCAATCCAACCAGCAGTAATAGCTGAACCGGGATCACCTGCAGGACTAACTCCTGCAATAAAGTGAGTATTAGCTTGCATATTCATATCTCTTTGATTTAATAAATTTTGATATTGATTGCGAGCATTTTGATCTGCAATCTTTTTTTGTTGTTCTAAATTTCTAAAACTTCTTCTTCGATTAGCAATAGACATACGCATTAATGCAGCAGCTGTACCTACACCACTTGCAATATTCTTACCTTGCATGCCACTTTTAAGTTTAGAGTCAGCGTCAGCAGCCGCATTTGTCAAAGCTCGAAGCGAACCCTGCATACCCTCTAGATTTTGTTGTAGTTGAGATTCAAGTTGTTTAGCTCCGCTGGTTGCAATAGTTCTATTTCTAATTAATCTATTGGCATTTTGTTGATTAATAATATAGTTCTGATTATCAACTTCTAATTGTCTTTGAAATTCTTGTTGTTGGAACGCCATATCTTGACGGGCATATTGTTCTGCTTTGGCATAGCCACCCATAATACTGCCCATAATTTGACCAGCTACTTGCATTCCTACTAGTGTTGCTACCATTAGACTCTCCTTCCCCATTGCATTCTACCAGATCGTCCCACTTTTTTGGGCTGGTTATTTTTATAAATATCATCATGGTGTCTCAAAGCACCAGATAATTTGTCACCAAATAATCCCTCTACTCGTTTATCAGATTGCCACATTTCAATAGTATCCATGTGAGCTTGCTCTTTTCGTTTCCGAATCACATGGTCTACATTGACATGTAGCCGCTCCTCCCAGTACATACACGCCGCCGACAATACATCTACACGGTCATCGTGTGTAAGGCTCCCACGCCGCTCTGTAAGCCGTGTGAGCTGCCTCTGGTTCGTTTCATCCCTTGCGGGCTTTTTATCGAATACAAGCCTGTGCTGGGCCATTGTAGGCTCCAGAGCGGCAAGCATTCTACGCTCTTTCTGTCCCGTTACTCTATATTCCTCAATAGCCACCTGTCCGCAGGCTTCTACAATTACAGGTCTTAACAAAGAATTAAACATAGCATCGCCATAATTGGATTCAATTCTGATATGATTAACCTCATATTCATAGGCTAGCTTAGTAATTTTACGAAGAACAGTTTGATCATAGCCTCCTTCTAAGCCCAATAATTCATGCACAAAAATATAACCATTACTAAAACTAGCAATACATACTCCCGTTTCATCTTTACCTCTACCAGAAGGGTCAATAAACATAATCCTATCTTGATATTCTGTAAACTCATTTGATATCCACATAGGGTCATAGATACAATCTCCTGACATACCAAAAGATGGTATCTTTCTATTAGGAGTAGATGTAGCCCAGATAATTTTTTCAGGGGCTAGCTCTGGACTTAGATCCAAAACAATAAGATCTTGTAACTTAAGAGGATACTTATCTTTATCGGCTAGACTAGTATCTAGTTTATAGTGGAGACTGAAGAGCGTGGGTCCTACCTTTGCTTGACGCTCCATCAGAATCTCCAAACTAAATCTTTCTGGTTGCGTTGGATCTCCAGCTTCAAAGCCTTGCTCAAAGATCCATGGCGAAACATCCTCACACTCAGATTCTACATTCTTATCTGGCATAACAGCAGGGAACTTTACTACTGGGTAGCCTGTTTTTAATTGGTTGTAGATACTATCTTTAATCTGAGGAGTACCTAGAAAGATAACACGCCCACCCACGTTCCGAATTTGTTCTGCTTCCAGACATTTGTTTAATAGTTTTTGCCGAGTAACAGCAGTCTCACAGTTACCTTCAATCTCAACATCGTCAAAGATAAGATACTCTGCGTGCGACCCTGTGATCTGAGCAGTAATACCTTTAGCATAACAGGACTTATCTTGCCCAATACGAGTCCTAGACTCTACGTTAAAACCAAAAGCATTATCCGTTGTATGATCCCCCGGTCTAAGATGTTCACAGTAAGGAACAAGATCTAAAATTCTACGAGTCATACTGATAAACTCTACCGCTTTATTGCCAGTAGCAGACACAACCATAATAGTTGAGTTTTGATCTCTTACAAGAAACCAAGAAGCTAGACAGGCAGTAATAACAGATTTACCAAAACCCCGTCCAGCTTGTAGTTGCATATCGTTTGGACCATTCTGAAGAGCATCTGCCATGGCATATTGTACAGGTGTTGGCTCACCCAGACCTAAGTATTTAAAGCACGCCCAAAGGTGATTTCTAAAATCATCCTTCATTTCTGATGGTATTTCCATTAGTGCTCTCCTTCAATCGCCCTCAATCTATTCTCATGATCCTCTACAATATGATGTAAGTTAGTTAAGTTAGCATTTATCTTGCCAAGTTCTTTTTGAATCTGCCATAGAAAGTTAATAATGCCGCCACCAATAACTAGCTCAATAAATACTAACTCATTCATTAGACTGCCTCTATCTTAAACGGAGCAGCCGAGGACATAGCATCTTCGATCTCTTTAATAGTATTTTGCGGAAGAATATTTACATCCTCTTTGTGGTCATTAATGACACCACGGACTACTCCATACAAACCCGGGCCTCTAATAGTTGGATCGTTAAGATCTTCAATCAACGCATCAATCAACATTTCTTGTAGTATCTGTAACTTGTTCATTTAAAGCTCCTAACTTATCTAACATTGCTTTGCGACGAGCACAGCCGCCACACTTCTTTAACATGCCGCCGGTTAATCCATCTATTAACCGTTCAGCCTTATCACCTAGTGTTTCTTTTTTTGGTGACTCTACAATATGACCTTTATCGTTAATCCAATCTACTGCAACAGAATAGTCATCGTTAACTACAATTTTTAAACTTTTTACAGTTTGATCGTCATCTAAAAAACTTAGTGTTTGAATTGCCTTGGACATATATTCTCCTTATGTTGCTACTTGTCGATCAAGAATACCCAGATTAAGATAATTATCTGGACTGCCCTCAGTGAATGGAGTTACTTTACTAATACAACCCTCACAGCTACGACACCATGGATCTTGTGCCGTGATAAATACTGATGTCCATTCACTATCAATACCTACAGCTTCCTCAGCATTACCGCTAAGTCCACTATTTCTAAAGTTAACACCGTTGCCTACATATCGTAAAATATTTGTACCATCTATAGTATCATCATCATCGGCTCCATCAGCTCCTGTACGAGATCCATTCATTCTAGTTAATTCATTATTATAACTAGCAGTAATCATATGTGCATCAGTGCTAAACCTATAAATATCTTGACAGAATATCGGTAAAACTCCGCATACTTCTGAAAGATCTAGATCGCCGCTACCATCATCTCTAAATGGACTAACGTGTTGCGCATCTTCACATGTATCTTGATCTTCTAGATCTTCAATAAAGTTTTGATTGCCTCTACTGAAAAATCTCCTGTTAACATCATTATCATTACCAACTAAATCAGAGTACACAGATAAAGCTTTTTGAAGTGTACAGGCTTGCATACTACCTAAAGATGTACAATAAGAGTCAAAATAAAAAGGCAAGCCTGTTAAACTAAATCCATCTGTACCTGCAGCACCAAATGTAATTTTAGATGTATTAGAATTACCGGGATATACTTTAAATGCTTCCGCATCCACAGTAACAGTCTGCAAATCACTACGACCTGCTGTTGTATCGTTTATTTCTCCGTCTCTAGTTTTTTGTTTAATATGATTAAATCCATTAACATTAAAACCAGCAGCTAGTTCAATATACGGAGCAAAAGGAATAACCTCATCAACCGCTTTGCCTATTAAAGATGCATCTCTTTGAAAAATATTTCTTTCTATCCTTGTAAATCTAGCTTCATCATTTTGAGGTAAAATATAATTATCTGGAAAACCATCTGCTGCGGTTGTTCCATCTGCTCTAACACCCGGAACATCTGCTAAATGATTTCCGTAATATCCAATATATTTATAGAAAGGAGTAATTTCACCTGTATCTGGTCGCTGAATATACAACCTACCTTTATATGTATTTGTTGCACTATTGTAACCAATTGGAGGTGCATCTAAAATATTAATATCTGTTCGATATTTAAATCTTTCATTTGTTTCAAAATCAAAACCACCCGGAGGAGTACTTCCACATCTATTTCCCTGTACGTTAGTAACACAAGGAATTAATGGAGGATTAGCAATACCTGCACTTAATGCATTATCTGAGCTTGATAAAATAGACGCTACAATAGTACCCTTATTTGACGTAACATCCGTACTAACAGATACGCTATTTAAAGTATAGTCAAAATCAATAGTAGAATTAATTCTTCTTCCATCAGGACATGGAGTAGATACAAGAGGAGTTTGATCAATAACTATATTTCTTTTATACTCTGCAGTAATAGTAATTGTCTGAGGTTTAAAATTATTAACATTGTTTCCACTTGTATCTTTAATACTTCTATCAGCTCCAATAATATTCTCTGATAAATTATGACCTTCTAAACTATTTCTGCCCGGAGCTTGTTCATAATCTAATCCTATACTTCTCCCAAGACCGGGGCTATCTGGACCATCATTACAAATTGCAGCACCATCAATTGACGGTAATAAATCTGGAGCTTCTGATGGATTAGAAGGTGTTATGGGTCTAGCAAAATTATTTCCATCTGAAAAATTATCTGCTATGGTACAGTCAATAGAATATGTTCTTGCAATTTGTACACTACATGGCCAAGTTGAAGGACAATCACTAAGAGTATCACTAAAGGTAGTATCTGTAATATCAATAATGTCATCAAGACCTTTAGTAGTTCTACTAGAGTCTCCTAACATAAAACCAAAGTATGCTTGCAAACAATCTTGACAGTTTTCTAAATACGCATAAGCACTACCAGCTGATGTTCCACCTGTTGCATGGGTTTTAACTACAGGACTATTAACATAAGCATCAATTTTATAAGGATACTTTAATCTTGCAACAAAGTTATCTGAAACTGTTGCACAGTCTGGTTTAATTTGTTTTGTTCTATCTATAACTCTAAAAATATCTTCTGGTAATGAAGAACTTTTTAAACCACCTGAGCCACCGCCAACTAATCCAGCCTGAGTATCATCAGCAGTAGAGCTGCTTGGAGTTCCATAAACTGCAGCAGCATTACCACTAACATCAACTAAAGAACCAGACAATGTAATATAATCGCCAATATCTAAAGGATTAGTTGCATTATTAGTTGATCCATCAATAGTGGCACCGATAACATTAAAGGCATAGTATTGTTGTCTTGCACAAGTAGTTGTATGGCTATCGCCGGTACAGTTGTATTTATTTTTTAACGCCTTTAAATTATTAGCTGTATCTACTTTAGATGCACTTGTACCGCCGCCCAGTATTTGGAAATAATCATTCTTATTACAAAGACATACCACAACCCACAGCTCATTATCCTGAGCAACAGACTCGTCTAGAATATTATCACAAGGATCACCGCCTGCACCGGGACTACCTACTGCATCATATAAGTCACTACCTGATACTCCAGTAAGAATTAAAGCATCTTTTGGTGGCGAGTTAGTACTAGTGCTTCTATCAACAAGCCAGCCTAGTTTATCGCCACTAGTTCCTGCTGGATCGCAGTCATCAAACTGTGACTTGACATATACCTTAGTGTCAGCTACGCCTTCAAATACTGTTGTAGAAATGTAGGCAATCTCTGCAGCAAAACAACTAGTGTCACATCGAGTGCATTTAAAAAACTCTGGACAACATCGTTTAGTAATATCAGAAGACGGCATATCAACACGGTCCTACAAGAGCATTAGTTGCACAGAAGTAATACAAACGACTAATGCCGTCTGTTCCAGTACGACCTGCTGTAGTATCTGTAGCAGTTCCCACTACAAGTTTTCTACGTTCAGTCATTTCAACAACAACTTGTTCATCTACTAATCGCCAACCCTCAGAATTAGATGTAAATCCTAAGTTTGTATTAGAAGTTTCAGAACTAGTTGACTCATAAGCTGTACCACTTTCTGATTCAGTTTCTGCTTGGTTATTACCAGAACCAGAAACATAAGATGCTACACCCCCAATAGGAATAACTCTAGCATTTGTAGGCCAGTCTCCATCTGCGTCTTGACCCGGAGTAGTACGAATACCGGGGAACACAAAATCTTTATCATTCATTAACTCATGAATATTAAGAGCAGCATCAAGGTGAGTACCACCCGTGGCTGTATCTGACTCTCTTGCTAAGTCAGCATTTGCAATATTAACCTGCGGCACATTAGACTGTCCTTCAGTTGTAATTGCCACTGTTCCTGTTTGACTACCATCGGTCGTACTAAACTGAGGAGTAGGTCTATGGCCTTTATAATCACCGAGTGCAGTAAATGTAAGCACAGCACCAGATCTCTCAATGCGATATACTCCGCTTTCTGAAGCTTCACTAACACAAAGTTTTAATGAACCACCATCAGCACTATCATCTAAATCATGAAGATCGTCAAAGATTTTAATTGCGGCGTTTTCTGGAGTTTCGTTATTAGCAATATCTGCTGTAGTAACAGTTTGGAATGCACCAGAACTATTAGGGATTTTAATAGTATGATCTCCTGCAGAACCTGCTGCATTCGTAGCGATTGTAAGAGTCCAGATCTGAGCTACGTCATAAAAGGTGCTGCCTAAAGATACTTCTTCCCAAGCGTACAGGAATCGGTTAGGCAAGGCATTAGGAGTTGTTGTACTGTAGTCAGCATTTAAAGGTTTAAAGTGAGTAATACGAGCTAAGAATTTTTGTTCATCTACTACGGTTCTAACTTGGTTATTAAGCTCTTCACCTACAGGTAATCTGTCACCAATTTGACCATCTCCATAATGCAAATGAATAGCACCAAACTCTCTTGTACCATCAGTTGCAGTAAAGTTTCTGTTAGCTGGCATTTCTACCGTAATTTCACCTGCTGCACCTGTTGTAAAAGCACTATGATCTGCTTTACTTCCTCTACGCTTTTGTACTCTACTAGCCATATATTAACTCCTTAGTTTTGACCCGATCTGTAGGTCTGTTTGAAGACACCTTTAAATTCAATATGCGTAATATTGCATGGAGTATAGTGATCACTTGTAATAAATACCTTCATACGTTCAGAATCACCAAACACTTTAGCAATAAACTCTCCCTCTGCATCAATGGGAACAACCTGATCTAGGGTTGTTTTACTATTAAGAACATTTTTGTAGAAAGGATTTCTTTTTGTAGTAATACTGGCAAAGTTTTCTTCGCCTTTTCTTTGAACTTTAATGCTATATATTCCGGTATCAGAATATCTAGTAGAAATAGTCCTTAGATTTAATACACCATCTACAGCATTCATTTCATTATCTCTAATAAATTGAGTAGATAACTCAACATTCATATCATATTTAGAACCAAATAAAACACCTACACTACCGCCATCAATAGGAGCCAGCAAGAAACCCTGATCTTCAGAACTTCCTATAAAATTATCATTAATTAAACCTTGGGTTTCTTGAATTACAATTTCATCATTAATGCTGCCTTGATTATCAATGGTAGTCACTACATCATTAAAGTTACCATCTATAATAACTCTGGTTCTTTGACCCGGAGTTAACTCTGATACAGTAACTTCGGGACTTTGGAACTGTACATTATTATTTCCACTTTCTCTAAACAAGTTTTCACTAAACACCGCAGTATCTATATTAGGATCTTGCATAGGCAAAATAAATGTAGTCTTATTAGTAGCTGCATCATAGCTAATTGTAGCATCATCTCCTGTACCATCAGGTGCAACAAGCATAAGATTGTCTAATCGAGGCTGATTAATATCGGCTTCTTCTAAGAATGTCCTATGTATAAAGAACTGCCGAGTAACATTGCCATCTTGGTCTGTGTACGGTCTAGTGGCTACCATATAAATAAAGTTATCAAATGATTCCATAGCATCAACCTGCAGGTTTTCATCAAAGATATATCTATACAGAGCATTTTGTTGAATCTTGTCTCCCGTAAATTTGTTTACATAAAAATACAAATTGTTTGGTGCATCAGCATCTACCATAGCAATAAGATCTTGAGCTGGTGCTCTAGTAATAGACCCATAGTTAGTCGGAAGATATCCTCCACAATGAGCAGAAGTTTCTATTGCCTGCGTAATTACATTTTTATTTGCTGTAGAGTAATACAAGTATACTTTTTGTGGGGCAAAGAAGTAAATTTGAGAACCTAACAACTGCGGTTTAGCAATAGGATCAGTTGAGTAAAACGTAGTAGGCGACAACTCTGCTGTAAACGGAGTGATTTGATTTTCAGATCCCTGTAATTCAAACTGTACATCATTATCTGTGTTAATAAACAAGAAGTCATAGAAAGAAATCATGTTATTAATCTTAGATACTTTGTCAATAGAAGACCTAACATCAATTACATCACTATCTACAATAGTTCCGGGGTCTGTTAAGAACAGATTAAAGAAGTTACCAAACTCTGAAGAGAAAATAGTATCATCAATAGCAAACCATAGTCTATTTCTCCATGTAGTAATAGCAGTAATACGCCGCCGAATCCGATTATTAGTATCAGTGCTATCAATAAAGGGCGATGGACCCGGATTACTAGTTAAATCTCCTGATAATCTTGGTTGCCATGAGGGTGTACGCAACTTCCATGATTGATTAGCAGAGTCAAAATCAATAACAATGGGTAATGTGTTCGCATCCCATACAGAATATCGTGATTCTGCTCTCACCTTTTCATAGTATGGATTGCCTCTGTCAGGCTCTCTTACTGCACGGTAGAATCCGGGTGTAAAATCAAAGAATCGTTCACGGCACTCATAAACCTTGCCTCTACCCAAACTAGAAAACGTAGCATTGGTGGGCAAAGAACCATTTTCATACAAAGAAAATAAAGTATCTTCTGCATTATTTACTTTAATAGTATCGTTTTCTTCTGTAGGAATAGGAACATTTTGAAATGATACAACAGATTGACCTAAGTCTGTTTGTTGTGAAATATTAAAGTTCTTATCTTCTACAACAAGCTTATGATCGCGAGTTAAATTACGAATACCTAGCAGAGCAGCAAAGTTTGCAGAAGGAACCTCTTGAGTTGCTTGATCTGCAGTAACAGTATTAGCAATATCTTCTACAAAAACTGTAGTTCTTTTCTTTGCATCAAAACCTTCATCAGTAGGTTCTTTACCTGTTGAATCTTTAAATGTTAAAACCTGAAGCCCAACACTTTCGTCTGAGTTATTAGTAGAATCTAAAACATCTAAGTTATTATCAGCATAACAAAGAGCATACACACCCCGCTCATCATCGGTATTATCTTTTGTATCGTCACTAATAAATCTTGCCAAATCATTTAGTGTAGCTAAATTTAAAATTCTATCTGGAGTAGCTAGATTAATTTTATAAGAAGATGTGTCAACAAATGTACCCAACATGGGGCTAACCTGTCTTGTAAAAAGACGAATATTATTTACATAGCCAGTATTAGGAATTAATTTAGTACCATCTTCATTAAATAAATCATTAAAAATATCTTTATCTTTGTTGATTGTACGCAAAGCTTTAGAATTACTATTCCCTAAACCCAAAGATTCTACAAAGTTTTGATTGCCCTGTTGATTGCTGTTAAAGTTTTCGCCAGTAGCTAACAAGACAAGATTTTCTTGGCTATCATCTACAATAGAAAGACGATTAGTACTACTGTCAATTTTAATGGTAGCATCAGCACCAGAGTTTTCAATTAGATTTTTTAAATCCGCAATAGTTTTAGTTTCATCTACGGCAGAGGCACCATCCGCAGTAACAATTACACCAGCATCATTAATTGTTCCGCTACCATTAGATCCCATACCATTAGTGCTATCATTAGCAATAGTAAAGGCAGTTAAAGGTCTAAGTTTTTGAGTAACTTTTAAATCAGATAAACTTATAGCTTGATTACTAGCACCCGCAGCAATTGGTTGTAAGGCTACATCGCCTGCACTTAAAGTAGTATCAAACTCATTTAACTCTACGGCATACTGCACAGAACCACGGCTAATAAAAAACTTGTCAGCAAAGTAAGTATCATTAGCAGCAGCAGTGCTAGGATCTTTAGCATTACCAGCCAAAGTATCTCCTGTAAAGTTATTAACTAACTGCATTCTGGGAATAGCTTGATCACCATCAAATAGTTTAGTAGTAGGATTTACATCTAAAGACGAGAGCAACGTGGTTTCTGAAATAGGCACAAGATTTTTAGTATCAGGAAGTGCAGATACTCTATATTGTATACCCTTTCCTCTAACATCAGGAACACGAGTAACAACCTCCCAGAAAAAATTAGCTTCTGATGTAGGGAAAGTACCTGAAACTAACTCTAAATCATCTCGTTTTAATTTAAACTTATCTGTTGGCTCTTTAAAGTTAATTAACTTATATACGCCCTGTAAACTAGTTCTTAACGAATCAGTATATAAATTTAAAATAAATGTTTCAGGTTGTATACCACCTGTATAAAAATCATTAAAAGGAAAACCTTGATGAGTTGTATTAACATCTTGAGGAACAGTAGATTGATCTTGCAGGGTAAAAGAATCAAAGATACCATTATCTAAATTAGATCTAATTGTAAATGTATAGTTACTGCTATCCAATGAAGGGTCATGACTAATAGTTGTATAAGCGTTTAAAACAGTTTTTACGGCTCCCTCTCTATATCCAGCTGATACTTGGTTATTTAATGCAATTAAAGCAGTGCCAAATAAAGCAAAGGATAGAGCTTCTGAAGATTTTACACCATCTGGATTAGCTGTTAAATAGTTATAGTGAGATCTAGTAATAGAAGAAGTATCGAATGTTTGCAAGTCCATTCTTTTTCTTGACTTATTTAATTTCCATACCGTAATAAATTTCTTTTTAATGTCATCAGTAAATCCGTCTTCACCTAAATCTAAACTAAAATTAATTGCAATTAAGAATCTATTATCTTGATCAATAGAAATCCATTTAAAAAAGATATCATCGTTTTGATTTGGAACATATCTGCTTCCATCATCTAAGATATTAAACAATAAAGATCCGGGTGCAAATGTAGAGTTATCGCTGTAGATAATATCGCCCCCAGCAATCCATTCTAGAGGAGGTCGTTTTTCAATAGATCTTTCTGTTGTAACTAAAACATTATCTAAATCTTGAGCTTCCGTAGGCAAACGTTTATTGCTAGCCTGTCGCCCAACCCCACCGGATAACGTAGGAATTGCAATCTTTTGATGCACGCTCATGTCGTGTATCTCCAGAATCTAAATCTACTTGGATCATTGTGTGCGTTACCTCTTTGGGATACAATTCTACGCAAAGAACTGTCGCCAGATGCAAAGATATTTCTAGCTTTATCATTAGCATCTGCAGATCTACCTTTAGCGGTGAGCATAGCAGCTCTTTCTGCTAATAGCCGATCAACATCTCTATCTCCTTGCACAAACATTTGATATTGCCTAGATGCTGATGCTGCAATACCTTTCTGTACACTAGTTTCTAAGTCTTTAAACTCTATATATTCAACAATAGAAATAGTTAGCTCTTCGCTAGTAGCAAACTCATCTGTATTATCTGTAACATTAAACAATACATTGTAATCTGTTCCATTAGATTCAATACCGAATCTTCTAGGAGCCGTAGTAATTCTAATATCAAGATCATCACTTATAGATTCAGTAATTAACTGAGCAGAGATTAAGGAACCAGTAATCATATTATCTGTAAACGGAGATAGCTGTACCCTACCTTTAGTAGCATCAGAAATAGGACGAGCTGCATGACCAGTTGGACCTGTACGAGAAGGGAATACTTTAATAGGTCTACGATTTACTGCCATGCCCCGCAACTGTGCTTCTAAAGTAGCTTGATCTAAGATAAAAACTGCTAAGTTAACATCTGTGTTTAAATCATCGGTAAGGCTGGTAACAAGTTGTTCACCAGAATTAAAAAGCATTTCATTAACAGCATCTAATTTACTCATTAGTCCCATAGTATCCTCCTTTTAAAAGACCCGAGGCCCCCTTTCGGGGGCTCCGGGCGAATGTGTATTTAATTGTCTTATCCGCCAAGGCCGTCATCTTGACCAGTAACACCGAAGTTATCAATGTTAGCAGCGTCAACGTATTCCTTAACGAAGTCACCTTCAGTGCTGTAACCACTAACAGAAGTGGCAGTACCATCTCCGTTAGCATCGAGGGTATCAGCACCTAAAGCTGCTTGATAAGCGTCTCTAACTAATGCATCCGTGTTAGCGGTAACATCAGTAGAGGGCGAACCACCGCCATCAGGGTCGGTATCATAAGCAGTCAAGTCACCAGTGGTTGCGTCATATTCAAAGTCACCAAACTCAAGAATAGTACCATCAACCTTACCGGAGAACATAACATCATTTGCATTACCGCGAGCGGTAGGAGCAAACGAACCAATGCAGACAGCAGCATGCTCAGGCTTGAGCACACCAGTACCGCCCATCATCGAAGCAACCGTGAACACGGTGTTACGACGAATATCGTCCACTTGATCAACCTTCAAGCCAGTCAATCGGAGCGAAGCAACACAGGCTTGTTGCCAGATGATAGCCTTAGTAGGCACCACATGGAAACTTCTGTTATATCGCTTCTCACCAATCTTGTTAGCCATCAAGTTAGTGGTTGGAAGGTGGTTCGTCTTGACAATCGTGCAGCCTTGATATTCAAGACGATCAGCAAGATTGAACATACCTTGTTGCAGACCAGCACCAAGACCACCAGCATCGGCTACACCGCCGAAGAATGGTCGACCAGCACCACCAGCAAGATCAGAGCTGTCACGAGCCACACCAAGAGCACGAATGTCTTGGAAGGTACGAGGGGTCACAGCACAGAAGACACCCTCAGTTGGGGCATCAACCTCTTGCAGACGGATTTGGAACTCTTCAATCTTCTCAAGAAGCTTCAGAGCAGCGTCGGTTCTGTTAGCAGCGGTAGCAGTCGACAGTCCCAAGTTATCAAACTTGTTATTGCAGAAGATCTTGCCACCAAGACCACCAACAGCACTACCACCGAACCAGTCGGTAGCACGCGGGTCTTGAGCTAAGCCATTCTCAGCCGCAGCACGGCACAAGAAGGAAGCAATTTGACGGTCACGGGCATCAGCCAGAGTCCGTCCAGCTTGACGAGCAAGCTCTGATCGGAATTCCCATTGCGTCAGCATAAGGTCCACATTGTCTAACTCAAAGTGAGCAGCCATTGGACGCTTGTCTAATGCAATACGGAAAGTGGTAGCCTTACTGTTGGTGCCACCAGTGAGTTCTTCACCAGCTTCCCAAGTAGACTTAAGATCTACATAACCCGTAACAGGGAATTCCATAGTAGTACCACTAGAAATGGTCTTTGAATCGACCATAGCTTCAAAAATATTATATTGGTCATACGCATTGATGACCTCGCCCGCCCAAATGGGCAGAACTAAACGACCCGCACCGTCAGTGGGGTTTTGGGCAGAAACGCCCATAGTTGTGTCGATACGATAAGACATATCGGTATTGCCGAGAGGACCTACAGCAGTCATAATAACACCTCCATAAATGTGTCATAAAAATTAAATGGACTAAATTTATAGATAGTGTTGATTGTTCCTTGTGGAGTCAACCCTAGACATTATCCATACATACTTTTTCAACTCGTAAGCCTAATTGTTCTGTACTTTTAATGTTGTTTATTCGATATCGTGTCCAATGATTATCGAATTAACACGCCAGCTTGCATAGTTTTAACAAGCCTAGCTTCAATCTGAGCTCTATATTCAGGATCCGTTCTATACTCTGGTTTATTCATATAGAAGTTCATCTCTTGTGTAGTAGAAAATGGTTTAATAGCATCAGCGTCCTGTGCCATAGCTGCATTTTCTCTACCCTGAACCGGAGCTGGTTCTTGTCGCCGGTTTGGCTTGTTAGCCTGTTCTTGGTTGTATCTGGCTTGTAGACCAAGTAAGGCAGTCTTATACGAAGGACCGGCAAGCATGCTGTTAAGATCATCACGCTCTTGATCATTCAAAGACTCTCCTGCCCATGACAGGATATTATCTAAAGTTTGCTGATCTCCTACTACATTAGCAGCAGAATCGTAGGCTTCCTTTCGCAAAGCCTTCTGACCAGCAATAAATGTATCTACTACAGCGTCATCGACACCCATAGCAGACTTAATAGCACCACGAGTATCGGCACTAAAGTCACCACTCAAAGCAAGTTCTTGTTGCCAAGCTGCCCACTGATCATTCATTGATAGTTGTGGTGGTTCCTCGGGCTTCTCAATTCTGAGATCTTCCCTAGTCTGAACAACCTCGGCGGGTTGTTGCTCTTCTTGTACTGGTTGTGATCGCTCACCAATCTGACCCGTCTTGGCATACTGATCTTTAAGTTCAGCAATTTCTTGACGAGTTTTAGTATACTCAGCTTGAGCATTCTTTAGTGAATCAAACCATGTATCTACATCTTTAAAGTTTTCAGGAACCTGTTGCCCATTACTTTCGACGTAGGTTTTAAAAGCAGCCCTCTCATTAGCAGCATTCTGATCTGCCGGTTGTACGAATTCTTGTGGTGCAGATTGTTCCGTTGCCGGAGTCTCACCAGTAGTTTCTTCAGACATTAACTGTCTCCTTATTTAACTTTTTTCATTCGCTTTAACATATCTTTAAAGCTACTAAACTCTTTAGTATCCGCATCAAAGCGATTGTTTAATTTTTGATTAAGTTGTTGATATTTTAAAACGTCTTGGAAATCACAGTCATTTAAACCTTTGACTGACTCAACTCCAATTTCGGTAATATTACCAGTTTTTGTATCGCTATTATTATCAATGTTATAAATAATACTTAGTTCACAGCCTTCTTCAAGACCAGTAACTTCAAAACCAACAGTATGATTACCACTAGAACCAAGAGTTCCAATAGTTGTAGCAGAAGCACCATTAGCAATAGTAGTTCTAGTAACAGTACCATCATCTTCAGTAAACACTGCTTGCACAGTTAAATCTCCTGCAACACTGTCAGGGTGTGCAGTATCAGTTGCAATAAAATCTTGATCGTATGTCAATGCAACATCTAATTGAACAGCTCCAGTAGCAAAACCACCGGCACTATTTGCAAATGTAGAGCTTGCTGCAGTTGCAAAAGTATTAGTAATTACTGTATCTACACTTTCAGGATCAAAATCAATATTCGCTGGTGTCGTATAAGTTAAAGCCATAATTAATCTCCTTTGGCATCAGCCTTCTTGTATTCTGAGAACCATAGATACCCTAAACAAAGTATAGCCAAACCCACAAAACCACCTCCTAAATAACTGTAATTAGTCGAGAGTGGTTGTACTATACTGGATACTGGTTCTGTAATAACTTCCTTATCTTTAAACAAAGAGGTTGTCTTACAACCCCCAAGAAGGCAGAGCCACGCGCACGCCTTCAGAATTACTTTGCAGTCCATGGTAACTTAGCGTTAAGCCAACTAAACAATGGCTTACCCATCCAAGCACCAGCTGCAAACATTAACACATGGGACAAGATAAAGCCCCATGATCCAATAATAAAATCTACCATAATAATCTCCTATTAGGCACTAGCAATAAATATTTCAAGATCACAAGAAGCAGTATCAGCTTGTGCATTGATCGTATCAATTTCATTAAATGTACTAAAAGCTGCACCTGAATCATCATCACATTCTAAATCATCATTGTAGAAAGTAAATGTTTGTCCAGCTTCTAGTTTAAGATACGCTGATTTCGCACCCGTATCTAGAAGTCCAATAGTAATAAAATTAGTATCGTCTTTATTTGTTAATCGAATATACTTAACATCAGTTTTAATGTAAGTACCAGCGGCTACAGCAGTGCCGAGAACGGCAACTGTCTGTAGACCACTGTGTAAACATGTCATAATTCTGTGATCTACCTCATTGATAGACCCCACTGTAAAGGTATTAGTAACACCACGATCAACACCATTCAGCGTAAGAGCTTCAGTGTGCGTAACCGTAAGCGTAGCAGATGAAATGGTGCTAGTCATTTAGTTATCCCTTTCTTCTCATTCCGGTCTTCTTCATACCGTTCTTCTTCTTACCCATGGTCTTCTTCTTACCCATGGCCTTCTTCTTCATTCCTTTTCCTCTTCCGGGCATGTCATTCTCCTTTTGTTGACATAATTCATGAAATAATCAGAACAATTTTCATAATAATTCTGACGTTCTAAAAACTTAGAAAATTTATTTAGTTCTTTACGCCGTTGAATAAGCGCCATTCCAAACTCGTAGTCTACAACTTGTCCATATTTTTCAGGATCTAACTCAGGATCATCCGGTTCGTCATCTCCCGGTTCAAATACCATAACATAAAGATCTTTTTCTTCTATCCGTTCGTTGTACCTTTCTGCCCAAGAATCGGCATTAGACCAATTGTCAGGATCAAATACAACAATTACTAATTGATAAGTATCATCCCAGTTATACACCTGTTGGCGAACTGTAGATTTCTCACCTAATAAAACATTGACTTGTTTATCACGCCATGCTTTAGCAGCAAAAGGACAGGGCTTATTATCCATATAAAATGCAGAAGGTATATCTAAATAATTAAATATCCAATTTTCAATTTCTTGCTTTATTAGATCTAGATCCATTCTTAACTTTGGCTCCTGCCTTTACAAATTTTTCTGCGTCCTTTTCAGTATATCTTACAGCCATTCCACCGCAAGAAGATTTAAATTTAGTTTTCATTTTCCACTGCCTCTTGAACGTCGACCTCCAGATGTTGCAGTACCTTTTCTTCTTCTTGCTGCAGGTGCTTTAACATCAGCCTTACGCTCAGCAGCACGCCTTCCACTTGGTCTTGCCTTTACCTTGGCAACAGCAGCACCAAGTCCGGTCTTCTTTTCTTTCTTCTTCTTAGCCATGATAACTCCTTACACAGTAATGGATGCTCTTGGAGCATCAGTTTTATAAGCATGACCTGCAGGTAGCAGATCCAACAGCCCATACTTTTGGGCAAAATATCCTTCTAGTTTTACAATATCAGTATCAATAGCACCAGAGGTACCAGTTCCATTTAAAACAACCCACTCAAACATAGGGTCTTGAAATGCTCGAACATTAGCAGAACCGCTATTGCCACCACCCCAGCCACCATCAACACCTTGAGCAACATGGGCTCTAGCATCTCCACCTTGACTAGCCTCAGATGTACCATTCAATCTAAATAAAGAATTGCCGCTAGTTCTACCAATAATAACTATTTGAGGTTGATTATCATTGAAAGTAACATCAGGATCATAAGTAAAGGTAGCTTCTCCACTTGCATGTCGTTTACGAAGTTGAAATCTTTCATTAGCATTAAGAGTGTTATATCTAAAAATTATACCAAACTCGTTATTACCAGCACCATTACCTACAGTATTTCCATTATATGCCATAGTGCATTGATTTATACCAGTGTTAGCATGTTGATCTCGAAGTATAGCAACAAAACCCCAACACCAATCTTGAGTAGTATCGTGATCAATACCAGTTCCTAAGCTGGCAACTAATTGATCACTACTTCCAGTAGCAGTCATACCTCTAAAGTTATTAGCACTAGAATTTTTTGCAGCATATTCTGGTTGATCATTAGATACAGCTTGGCTAAAGTCTCTACCATTCCCCGAAGAATCTTCACAAACATTTACCCGATCTCCTGCATCATTAGTTGCCATATTCTCAGGATTGAGCCATAGCTCACAGGTAGATCCTTCTGCAGATATAGGAGTCCAAATAGGACCAAGCTTATGAGTCCACTGTCTATCCCAAATTTCAGGAATTCTAAACTTGCGAACTTTATCCGCAAGCAAAGACTCTCTCACAGACAATACATAATCCTCTGTGCCTGATGCAATGAGTTGATTACGATTAGCAATTAAAGCAAACTTATCAAGATCGCCGTTGGTAGTACCACGAATTTCTAAAGATTGAATTCCTTCAACACCAACACCGTACTTAGTTTTGCCATTAGCCATCGCAATTCCCCCATTCTGATAATACTTTTACAATTGCATTGAATCCATTGTTTGTTTGATAATGATATCTTTGACTACCTACATCACCAAGAACTTGCAATAAGTCTTGGAATCCAACTATGCCATCTTCATTCAAGTCTGATGGGCAAGAGTTATCTGCGTCATATGCAATTTGATAAGGTGACGGCTCACATGGATGATCATTGCCACAAGCAAACCGCACAACACCAGAGGACGCAAACCTGTTAGGACCAGTAAACCGAGCAATATGGAACGAACCCGGATACTTCTCACTCATCCAGTCAACGTCAGCGTCCCATCGAATCAGGTCGCCGTAGTCATTCTGCGATGGGGCAGAACAGCACCTTTGACCTTGAACCTCCCCAACTGGTATTGGCTGCCAAACTTTAAGCACCATATTATTCCATGACTTTGGAGTAATTAGATCCTTGTGCTGCTGCTGAACCAACGGGTATTTGTATTGCTGCGAGTTGCCATACTTCTTGCCAAGTGGCCCATGCAGAATCCAAGAGTCACACCATGCGTACTCAAGATCAACGAGGTCAGCCGTCCGGGGACAGCATCCCTGTGGGCCTTCAAACACCCAATTAATTGGGGTAAAGTTCATGTTCAGATACATCCACCGCTGATATGGGTTGGCTTGTATACACTCCCAATACTCTCCGGCTTCGGGGCAAAGAATGCCAGTGTCTTGGTTCCAATAGTCTATGCACTCTTGGCAGTTCTCTAGCCAAGGGTACAGATGGTCTGGCCTGTGGTTTTTAAATACATCACCTTCAATCATCCACTGAAACGATCTAGCTGGTGACTCATTACCACGAGTACAACCAATCATATACGGACGGCGTGGATCTCCATTAGGATAACTAAAGTCAGGATCAAAACCTGTTTGAATATAAACATCAAAGGTTCTGCCAAACGGAGTTAACCTACCAAGATCATCAATCCACATAGCAACTGAATCAGGATCAGTTGGAGGCCCACTACCATTAATTAATAAACAAGCCCCCAATAAACTATTCAGCATCTCCATCTCCTTCTTGCTGCACATATTCTTTTCTTTGGTGTTTTTTTACAATTAACACCATGCATTTTCATTTGACCAGCAGACCTAGCGCAGTAACTCTTACGTCGCTTAGCTCTTTTACCTGTAGGTTTAGCTTCAGTCACAGCAGTTTTAAGTTTTGATCCGGGGTTTTGTCTACGGTATTTTGCCACGCCTTTAGCGGTCATTCCAGCACCCTTACTTGTAGGTCTTTTATCACCACTTTTAACTGACATACCTTTCATACTACCTTTACGTTTCTTTTTTGCCATGACTAATCCCCCTTACAGTTTCTGACCTTGCATATTATACCGTGCTTTTGATTTATGTTCCATTATTTTTTTACGAATAGCAGGAGCAACTGGACATTTTTCACACTCTTCGCCCATAATAACATCTCCACCTGCTTTAATTTCAACATTAATACATTTGCCAGAACAACAACCAGCTAATAATAACAGTGCAATATACTTCATTTCTTGCCTTTCTTTGCTTTAGCCTTCTTAATCTTTGCTTGCAAGAAAGGAGGCAACGTCTTTTGTGCTGCTGTTAACTTCTTGCCATTACCATTTTTCTTCATAGTTTTTTTCTTACCGTTTTTTCTCATTTCTTTTTCCTCATGCGTTGGGTTTTACGTTTACTTGCTTCTTTCTTTTTAACGATATAAGAATGAGCAGCTGTTAGACTTCGCTTCTTAGCAGGATCTTTAGTCCTACCTTTAGCAACTCTTGAACGTTGTTCAATAAGATTAATAATTTGAGACTGTCTCTTGTGTGACTTAGATTTAAAACTAGCTTGGCTTAGTGTTTTTCTAATATCTCCTACGCTACTGAACTTAACTGGTACAGTATCTTTAGGATTCTCATCAGTATATAATCTACGACCTGATTTTTTAGGCTTCTTGCCAGTACCTTTAGCTGGATCTCTACGTTTCATTTTCTTGTCTTCTTCTTTTTAGTTTTCTTTTTCCAAGAAATACGAGCAGGTCCAGTCTTACGTTTGGCAGCTGAAGTACACTGAGACTTAGTGGGGCGACAGGCGGGATAGGGACGGTTCTTATCTTTCTTCCCACTTCTGCCACAAGGTTTGCCGGTCTTGCAGTCGATCCAACCTTTACCTTTATTCTGGGAGAACCACTTGCGTAAACCACCAGATGTAGCAGATTTCTTTTTAGCCATTACTTACTTCTTTCTTTTACTCTTATTGCCGTAGTTAGCAGCACCTACTTTTCGGCACTGTACAATTCTACCAGATGCATACGCAGATGGAAAGACCTTAGCCTTTGCTTTTACTTTACGATAGCATGCATCTTTGTTGGTTTTTTTCTTAGCTTTCTTCTTAGCCATTACGCCTCCTTGGTTTCCAAAATAATAATAAGGGCAACGCCCACACTCCTTTAGACTCAGCCACTACAATCATCTCAGGCTCAGGTTGAATAACAACAGGAGGTGGAGGAATGTATTCATCTGGTTGATCTATTTTAATTTCTTTCACTTCAGCTTGCTCAATAGATAGAGTTTCTTCTTCAGTAACTAATTCAATTAAAGACTCTTCAGCCTCTAGCTCTTCAACAAGTTCTTCTACTTCAGCTCTAGCAACAAAGTAACCAATACCTTCTGCAATAGAATAGTCTTCATCTTCGGTTAAAAAGAAATATTCTTTCTCAGCAGCCTGAGTTAAGTCAGCTTCTGTCTCTAAATCTTGTGCAGGATTAGGAATACTAGCCCATGAATCTTCAAGTAAATCAAACTTCATGCCTTCTTTAGCATCAAAAATACTATCTTGATCTCCATCAACTAACACAGCACCGCCTGCTGTATCATTATCAGGCATCTTAATTTCTGGAGTAATCCAATCTAAATCAAGAGCATAAGGATCTTTAGTTGATTTAGGTGCTGCACCAAGCGTATCTGTAAGACCAGTAACCTGTTCTACCGTTTCAGTTAC
>TARA_R100001591_G_scaffold17879_3_pt1 | contig 22412 bp, 34 predicted proteins | sample TARA_R100001591 | Tara Oceans TARA_R100001591 (sample SAMEA2622725) | marine metagenome | biome: marine biome (ENVO:00000447); feature: surface water layer (ENVO:00002042); material: "saline water (ENVO:00002010), including plankton (ENVO:xxxxxxxx)" | depth 5 m
AAATCGTGTTTCGCCATTGACTCCAGAGAGTGTCTCACTTGTCCTGTTCTCCCTGCCGCTCCCCCCTGATTGTTTCCGTAGGGCGTAGCTGTTGGCGTTGGCAAGAATGAAGATGCGCTTGCGTTGGTGAGGTGCGCCAACTTCTTCCGCTGAGAATATTCCCCACGTTGAATCGTAACCTGCGCCTTCCAAGTCTTGGAGGACTGATTCGAGTCCCCTGTTGATGTGTCCTTCGACGTTCTCGAAGAAGCACTGAGAAGGTCTAATTGTTCGCACATGGTCGAGGATGTAGGGGAATAGGTGTCGGGGATCACTAAACGATTCTTTTGTTGTAGTCGCCCTTCCTGCCACGCTAAACGGTTGGCACGGATACCCTCCAGTGATGATGTCAACTGAGTCTCGAAAGAGGTGTGCTGGGAAGGTTTTAATATCCGTCCAGATAGGTGCTGGAACCAAGTCACCCTGCTCCATCTTTGCGACCAGGTTCGCAATGGCGAAGGCTTCGATCTCCACATAAGCGAGGACTCTATGTTCAATGCTTGCGAGTTCAAGTCCTCTTTCGATTCCACCATATCCAGAACAGAAGCTGATGACGGTCGGTAGTTGTTTGGAATTATCCACATGCATGCGCCCTCCGATCTTCGGCAGCCATTTGCTTAACCCACTCGACTGCTTCTTCACGAGACTTTGAGTAGGCGTAATAGATTGTGGTCATGCGAAGGACTGCGTGATGCAGTCCATCTCTTGGGTCAAAGTAAACGATCATACTAGTCCACCTCCTTTATGGTTAGATGCATGTCCTTCACATCTTGAGTTGAGATCAGATCAAGATCTCCTGATTGCCATATCAATTCACTTAGAATATCTATGGGAGGGATGGTGCTATCCCCTCCAAGATCGTCGGATGAAATGATGATGGTGACTTGTTGGAATTTTTTATCCATAAGTTTTCTCCGTCTAAGATAAGTACAATTGTAAGGCCTCTTCCTCTGGCATGAGGTTGAGGATGATTTCATTGGGGCTTGATTCGCTTATACTTTGTTTCACCTTCTCTGCCCTGAGAGGATGTTGCTTGGGATCTAGCTTGATCTTTCTTGCGTAGACTTTTTTCTCTTTGGTGTCGTAAGTTAATAGCTTCGTCTTCATGCGTCTGAGCATTTCTTTTTTGCCTAGTTCTTCGTTGATCAGATGTGCGACTACACATTCAAGGTTGGATGACCATGCGCTATTTCCATGCATGACATCGGATGGGTCTTCTTCTTTTGGTGTAAACCATTCTTCATCCTCCCAGAGTAGGGGCATGATTCTGTTTGCCTCACGCACTAGGAGGGGCATGAACTCAGACCACGTTTCTTTCTTGATGGTTTGAGTTCGGTTGAAGTCAGTTGCGCCTCCTCGTCCATCGTTCTCAGCGATGCACACCCTCGTATTCTCTAGCCATATTGATGCTTGGAAGCAATGAGTCTCATGGCTTGCAAACTCTGAGTGCTTCAGTCCTCGTATGCTGATTGAGGTTTGTGGTGCGAGTAATTTGTTCTTATCGAATTTCATTACAGTTCCTCCCCTGCGTTGTTGTATGCGTAGTGGTGTAGATAACCCATGTTATCCATCCCCTCCCATGCCTTTGAAAATTTGTCTAGCCATCTGCGTTGGTGTTCGTTCTCTGCCTTCATTTCATCGGCAGACATTTGCTCAAGATTGTGGATGTCACACCACACGTTGAAAAGTTTTTGAAGGTTAAGAAAAATCTCCGTGTGATTGTCTTCAAGGTCAGACAATTGCTTATGGTATTCCTTGAGATTCTTTTCTTTCTTCTCATTGATTTTTAAATGCTTCTCTTCAAATCTGGTGCAAGCGATGATTGCTTCTGGAATGTCTTTAAGTATGCATCCATCTTCTGTGAGGATCTCACTTTCGCCATCCACATAAACATCCGATGACGCAGTTATGAATGGTCGGTCTAGCTTTGCGCCTAATAAATTTTCAGGACGGTCACCGTCTATCCAATTCTTCGGGTGCAATGGATTTGATTCGTAGAAATATGTAGACAAAACGTCCTCATCTCCCACATATTCTCCGATCACTAGAGTGCATACATGAATGTTTATATGTTCTCCTAGCTTTGATGGTCTAGAAAACTTTGCACACAATTCGTTGTGAAAGCTTGCGTCTTCAAAGCTTGCGGACTTCAACAAGTCTAGGTCGGTTGATTGCATGCGGACTTTGTGATCCATAAAAAAATCATTTAGTGGCATGATGGTAATTGGTTTGTTCATTTTATTTCTCCAAGTTATGAAAGGTTGTGGCGATCTATGCGACCGCCTTGATTGGGATTAGTTTAGATTTGAATTTGCTTTTGCGTGAACCATGAACCGCGATTGCGATATTCTGTTTTGATCCATCACATAACAGACAATCTTGGCATTGGGTGCCGACGGTTTCAGATAAACAAATCTCCTCATCGTCTAGCAATTGGTCACCGTCAAGCGCGACCCGAAAAGTTTTAGCGCCTAGCTTTTGATATGCTATCGCTTGCTTGGGAGTGTCGGCCGATACTTGACAGATAGAGAGATAGCGCTTATCAAAATTGCGGTGCTTGATTTGGTGTGTGTATCCCGTATGTCCAAGGGCTAGAGATAGGGGCGCTTTCCATACGTTAAAAGGAACACTAGCGGGGTCGCCATAAGCGCCAAGTCTGAGCTTTCTACCTAGGAAATACTGACCATGTTTTGCTTTGTTAAAGATAGGATATTTTCCAGCCTTCCAAGCTTTATAGATTCCGTTGGGCGCTTGGCCAAGGTTTACATAGCAAGCGCCATTGTTAAAGTGACGATGCGGACAGCGACCACAAATTATTTCATCTTGTCCAAGCTTGGAAGCTTCTACTGGTGCGTAGTCTTTAACAAGTATCCAAGTTTGGATCATGTTACCCGTTTTCACATTAGCGCTTGATAACGTGGCGATTACTACAACGTCACGCGATGGGTCAAGGACTGAAGGCCCATCGTAAAGGACTAAACCGCTCGGGGCTTTGCGCTTATTCTTAGCCTTGATTAAGCTATTAGATTTAATTATTTTTCTAGTATTCATTTAACACCCTTTTATGTACTGATTGCTTAATAGTATAAGCTTAAACAGATATTAAAACAACTAATAAAACACTAGTTAAAACTGTTTATATATTGGGGATAACATCGCGCCCCCCCTCGCCCCTTCCCCCCCTTGTATATATAAGGAAAGCTTGCGGCCTTGCTTGTTTTTTTTTTGGGCTTGCGCCCTTGCGCGTTGTATATGCTTGCGCCCTTGATCGTTTTATATATGCGCATGCTTGCGAGCTTGCGAGCTTAGGCCTTGCGGCTTTGTTCTTTTTATATGGTGGCGTTGATTGTTTGCTTGGCTGCCCACCAGGCTGCAGCCATAAAAAAAGGAGGCTTACGCCTCCTCCCCTTTTTTATATCTTGCGATTTCCAAGTTGTGATGGTTGATCAGATTCTGGGTCCACATTACTGCTTTCCACATTGGCCAGATCATCTCTTCGTTTTTCCCAGCCTCTTTCTTGACGAGCTCGTATAACTCATCCTGAGTCTTGGGTGTCTCGAAAAAATTGTCATCGATTATCTTTACACCTGAACCACTAGTAACTATTTCTTCTTTCATTTTATTTTCTCCAAAGTTTCTGAGCGTTGTTGCTCATTGCATAAAAGTATAACACCACCAGGTCTTTGAATCAACATTTATATTTTGGGGTCAGGTCTTGAACTGGGGTCAGGTGTTGAGCTTGCGACCTTGCTTGTCTTGCGGCCTTGCTTGCGGCCTTGGTTGCCTTGCGGCCTTGCGAGCTCGTGCCTTGCTCGATGCGCTGGCCTGGTTCAGCTGCTGGCTAGGGATCGGCTATCTGATCTTGTCATTCTTCGTCCTCCGCGCATTTGTTCATAACTTCTACCCATTCCCCATTTTGGGGTAACGGCAGACTATCATCATTGAACGTGTCAAAATCTTCAGCTTCCCAAGATTGGCTTGTAGCGTTCCAAGCTAGTTCATTGTTTATTTTGTTTTGGACAATGTATGCCATTCTTCCTCCTCTTCATCTCCTTTATTTATTGCTTATTAGTATAGCTAAAAAAAGCCCCTCCGAAGAGGGGCAGCCTTGGAGTAAACTAGTCACCCCCAGCGGATCGTTACACGGTTTAAACGTAACGAGCCAACTCGACTCTATGCCTTTTCTAAGCAGACCCTTGTTTCGGGAACCGTTGACTGGCATCCGCTGGTTCGGTGCGCACCTCGTAAATTAGTTTTTAAAATCCAGCTAGCAACTTGTTACACGGTTTACATAACGAGCAAGACTTTGTCTGTTGCCTATCACCTGATTCTACCGTTCTCTCTTTATTGAGTGACCTTCATCAGGAACCGTTAACTGTTCGTTGCTAACTGGGTGTACACCTTTTTAATTAATTGTTTATGCAGAAAAGTATAGCCAAAAAAAAGGGAGGGTGCAAGCCCTCCCATTGAATAATTTATGCAGCGAGTAGATCCTGAGAGCTCAGTAAGGCTATCGGTGTATAGCCCAGGCCTCCGTGGATAGCATAAGGATCATAGCCTTCGATACCATCGTAGTAACTGAGCTCCCAATCCATATACTCATCATTAAGCACCAGGTTGTCGATTAGTTCGACCTTGTACCCAGACCAAGAAAGTATTCTCTCTTGATCATGGATAGACTTGGCAAACTTTAAAGACTCCAAGAGTATGCGGTCCATTCTCTTATTGTCTACTGGATGAAAGTGATCAACCATATTGCCAAAGCTTTCGTCTGCGTAGAACTTAATGCATAAAGGCTTGAGCAGCCTGGGCATCATTTCCACGACAGCAAAATCTAAAAGGCCTCGATATTTATCAATTTTTTTATTTCTTGCGATTATTTTAATAGCGTTCTGATTATCAGAGTCTTTCAAAAAATATTCGCTCATCGGTAAACAAGTTCTCATGAACTCAGGCTGTTTTAAAGCTAACTGCAAATTATATTTCATACATAACCCCCTAGGTTATGGGGGCCGAAGCCCCCGATGTGTTATCGATGCCTGGACCCGAGCTCGTCACTAGTGACAAAGCCCCAAAGCCAGTGCGTATATAGACCAGATAGAAACGTGCCTCCTATCATGATCCACCCTTCGTAGGTTCTAACCTCCGAACCTACCCACATCATCATGGCAGCTATCGAGCCCGCCATGATCAAAGCAAGTATTTTGCTTATCATATCCTTCTCCAAGGTTATGCCTCCCCGAAGGGAGGCGGTGAATTTAGTCAAGACTGTCAATGACCTCAGTAATGAACTCATCAAGATCAAGTCCATTAAGTCGATCTTCAACCATGCTAGTCACATGATCCTCAACAATCTCCTCAATACGCTCAATTACATGCTCACGTAATGCCTCATCGATTGCTTCGGCTAAACGAGTCGAGCCAGATAATGCACTCTCAACCTCGCTGTCAAGTTGACCGCTTGACTGTACAGCCTCGCGAGCGATAGATGTTAGATCAATCATAGTTACCTCCAAGGTAAGTTGAGCCCCCCGAAGGGGGCAGGGTTTAAGAATAAAAAGAGATTCGAAAATGTGGTTTAGTAATGCTCTCCTGCCTTAGCGAGATCTTACCTTTAACCGCTTTCCGATAGTTGAAGTTAAAGGAGTTCTTATCAAGCGACAATCCAAGGTATCTAGGATAAACCTTGAAATTCTCATTAAGAACTACCTTCCCATATCCAGCTGATAGATCAACGTCAAAATAAGACTTGATCTCCGCCTTGATGGCCTCTTCAACACATACAACCCTATCGCGAAGATTCGCAGTAGAAGCCGCATGAGCCGCATCTAGCTTTGCCAGACGCTGTGCATCTCGTAGATGTTTCTGTAAATCCATAACTTTTCTCCAAGTTGGTTAGTCTTAACTCCAGTTCTGCCGCTTCACAAGTCTACGGTTTAATGACGTTGTAGACCCTAAGCATTTGGTTCATTGTCAATCGGTCTGTACTAGCACCATCCCCAAGTCCACCGATATAGCGCGATGTTCGCTAGTGCCTTAGCACTTGGTACTAAGGTATCACTGCTTTTTAGTATAGTCAACCCCAATATAAATAAATTTATCTTGTCCAGGTTTTGTCCAAGGTAAGGTTCGGCAGCTATATAGGCGGATGTACACTGTACGTTTATACAGTATCGGGATTCGGGGAGGGCTGCGCTGGGGTCAGGTCTAGAAATCCTAGGTTCCCTAGGGGTCAGGTCTTGAATTTTGCCGCAATCTTTTTTTCTAGACCCGACCCCCCCCAAACGTGACACGCTGCGTAGTTGCCTATAATATATCAATCACCACATACAATTCTGTGAGAAAACGATTGGGTAGCTTGGCGCACATTCCTGAATCTGAGATGAAAGAGATCCTTATGCTCAAGGATCGCCTTACCACCCTAGAATCACAGGATAAGTGCAGGGAATCCTTCATGGAGTACATCCGGTACATATGGGATGGGTTCATTGAGGGCGAACACCATCGCCTCATCGCAGATAAGCTCACAGAGGTCGCTCAAGGCAAATGTAAGCGTTTAATCGTCAACATGCCTCCCCGACACACTAAATCCGAATTCGCCTCTGTGTACTTCCCATCGTGGATCATGGGGCTTAAACCTGACATGAAGATCATGCAGACCACCCACACCGCTGATTTATCCATACGTTTCGGTAGAAAAGTAAGGAACCTTATGGACACGCAGGAATATAAGCGGATGTTTGATAATGTTTCTTTGGCGGCTGACTCAAAATCTGCTGGAAGGTGGGAAACATCACAGGGGGGGGAATATTTCGCAGCAGGTGTCGGTGGAGCCATCACAGGCCGGGGTGCAGATTTATTAATTATTGACGATCCGCACTCTGAACAGGACGCATTATCCCTGACTGCCATGGAAGGAGCCTACGAATGGTACACATCTGGCCCCAGACAGCGTCTACAGCCTGGCGGAGCCATCGTTATTGTCATGACACGTTGGTCTACCATCGACCTGACAGGCAAATTATTGGGCAGACAAACCGAAAATCACGCAGATAACTGGGAAGTTATTGAATTACCTGCCATTTTCGAGGAATCAGGCAACGTATTATGGCCAGAATTCTGGAAAAAAGAGGAATTAGAGTCAGTTAAGGCCTCTATTCCGGTGATGAAGTGGAATGCGCAGTACCAACAGAACCCGACTTCGGAAGAAGGGGCCATTATTAAGCGAGAATGGTGGAATATCTGGACCAAAGACGCACCACCCCACTGTCATTACATCATTCAGTCCTACGATACCGCTTTTTCCAAGAAAGAAAACGCAGATTACAGTGCAATTACGACTTGGGGCGTGTTTAGTCCTGGTGACAGTATGGCAGATGCGATTATCCTGCTGAATGCGGAGCGTGGCAGGTGGGATTTCCCTGAATTAAAGACCGTTGCCTACGAAGCCTACCGTGAATACAACCCTGACATGGTCCTGATAGAGTCTCAGGCCAGCGGTACGCCTCTTACACACGAGCTCCGCATGATGGGTATCCCTGTTGTGAACTATCGCCCCAGTCGAGGGAACGACAAGATGACCAGAGTTCACTCTGCCAGCCCTGTTTTTGAATCAGGACTTGTTTGGGCTCCCGATTATCTGTTCGCAGAAGAAGTTATCGAAGAATGTGCATCTTTTCCTTTTGGAGAACACGATGATTATGTAGACTCTATGACACAAGCTGTACTAAGATTTAGACAAGGTAACTTTATATCTCTTCATTCTGACGAGGTTGAAGAAGAAGTGTACCGAAAAAGGATTTCCTACTATTAATATACCCCATAAGGGTTAAAAGAAAGGACCAAGGCCATGGCTCGTAGTGCAAAAAAAGCAACGAAAACTATAAGACAACAATTAACTGAGTTAAAAAGACAACAAAGAGAGAGAATGAAAGCGGCAGGAGAAACGCCACAATCTCTCAAGAAAAAAAGAGATCAAAGAAGAGCAGAAGCAGCTAGACCTAGAACGTCTAAAGCTTCAAGAACGACTCCTAATGGAGAAACCACTGTTCCAAAAAGACCGGGGAAAGATTTAATTAAAAGCAAGCCTAGACAGCTTCCTGCTAGATTAAAAGATTTAGATACCCCAAAAGAATTAAGGAATAAATTCCCTGTAAAAAAAGGTACATCTGACTCAAAGCTTAGAGAGATAATTAATAGCAAATCTTTTAGAACCGCTCAGAACCAAACCAAAGTAAAACAAATCTTAGGCGCAGCAGGTCTTTTAGCTGGAGCGTCTATCATAGGAGATAAATTAACAGGCGGAGGCGGTACAAAAAAAGCCACCGCAGGTGAAAAGAAAAGCGGAAGCATAACAGTCACCGCAACTAAAACTGGCAAGCCTAGAAGACTTAAAGGTAAGTTCATGCCAAGAGTAAGGCCTTTTGGAGGCAAGATTGCCAAAGTATTGCTTGGTAAAGATGAACAGTTTGGTGGAGAGGCAGGATTAATTGATCCTGATCTTGGTCTAGGCATACGAAGAAAAGGCCAAAAAACAAAAACCAAAGTTGAACTGACATCACCTGATGGAAAGAAAAAGGTAATTCAAAAAAACAAAGGCGGTCCTATTAGAAAGATGTCTAAAGGCGGCACGGCCAAACCACGTAAGATGTCTAAAGGCGGCCCTCTGAGGAAAATGTCTAAAGGTGGAATGACCAAACCTCGCAAGATGTCTAAAGGCGGAAATTTGAAAAAAGTTGGCGCTGATCAAAAAGGTTTGCAGAAACTGCCCACCGCAGTTAGAAACAAAATGGGTTACATGAAAGACGGTGGCATGCCTAAAAAGAAAGGCTATGCCAAAGGTGGACCTGTTAAGCCTCGCAAGATGTCAAAGGGTGGAATGACAAAACCACGTAAGATGTCAAAGGGAGGCATGACTAAGCCACGTAAGATGTCTAAAGGTGGAACGGCTCGTAGAGGATCACCAAGAGGCGTTGGCATAGCCAAGCGCGGATTCGGTAAAGCTTTACGAGGAAGATAAACTTTTGACCCTTTTGAGGGTCGCAACTGGGTGAAATGGATAAAAAAATATGGCGTATTTACAAAGTAATATTCCTTACTTTAAGGCATGGGTAAGGAGAGAGTACACGGTAAATCACGAGCGATACCATGGTGAGTTTCTACACGCCATGGTCATTGCCGTGACTACCATGCCAAACAGATGTTTAAGCTTTCAAGTTATCTTCACAGGGTGTGAAGCTGATGAGGAGGAGGGAGAAGAGAACGTACACGGTGGTGCGATGTGGGCAAGGATGCCCATCACGGCTTTGGTAGCAGATAGCACTTTTGAGGACTGGCCTGAACCTATGCCAGTCTGGGCTGCACAGCCATGGGATTGTTCTTCCAGACACCATGCAGTGTATGTATTGGATCGGGCAACGCCCTGTCCTTGGATTGCAAAGATAGACGGTGAGTTCTATCCTGCAAGATATCTCTTTACAGTTGATTATACGGAGAGTGAAATAGGCGATGATCCTGCACAACATAAGCAAAGTCATGTGATGGAGTTGTTAGATGCAGGAAAGTGGACAGGTAACATAGTGGCATTACCGAATAACAGAGTGAGGGTCACGCACCCTGCTTGGTTTGTTACAGGAGAAGGCGCACCAGATTTTAAACCGTCACAGCATATTCATTATTCCAAGTCGGATCTTGACTACACGCTTGACGTAAACCAAATATTTGACAATCTTTATCGGGAAGATGACAAATGAGTAAATTAAAAAAAGGCACAAAAGCTTTAAAAGATAAACTCGAAAAAGCTAAAGATAAACTTAAAAAAAATAAAAATGTTACTAAAAGTGTAATTAGCCCTGTAACTCATCTTAGAAATAAAAGAGCGGCAGAAATGTTTAGAAAAGCTAATTCTAAAAATAAAACTTTAGAAAAAATTAAAGATGGAATTAGAAAATCTAATGATGCTGGTGCAATTAGTGTAGCAAAAACAGCTGCCGTCCCTGGTGCATTACTCTATGCAACAACTGAAACTCCCATGGTTGGTAGAGGGGGTGAAACTTCTTTAGAGCCAATACAGACTAATCCAATTAAAGCGCTTAAAACTTTTATAAAAATGGAGTTAGAAGGAAAAAAAATTGGAGATGTATCAACAAGAGAAATATTTAAATACGTTGAAGAAAATCCTAGCTATGCCAGACGAATATATAATCGCTTAGTAAAAGGTGGCGAATTTAATGCTGATGAACTAATTAAAAAAATTAATAAAAAACGTAAAGAAACAGGCTTAAAACCCTATGACTTTGATAAAAAAGGCGTTGAAAAGAAACGTGATGGCGGATCGGTTGATAAGAAAAAACCAGCTACAAAAGATGACGTAAAAACTGCTAGAAAAATGTATGACTTTATGGAAGGTCTTACTGATTCAATGGTTAGAAAATTAATTGATGCTGGCGATGTCATGGTAGACATGGGAATAATGAAAGATTCTGGGCCGAAAAAAAATTACAAAGGTGTTGAAAAGAAACGCAATGGCGGCATGGTTAGAAAGAAAAAACCAGTTAAAAAGAAAGTGATGAGAAAAAGTAGCAAAGGCACTAAATGGGAATCCAAGTGGGGATAGAATCATATGGCCATTGAACGTGGTGTTGACGATCTAGATAAAGCTGATCTTGATATTCAGGACAACACAAAGGAAGTTACAGTTGACATAGAGCCTCGCATTGATGAGATATTTGATCAAATTGATGATGACGATAATGAGATATTAGAAGACGGCACGATGCTCGTGGGCATGCCACCTCCCATGATGATAGATCAGGGAGAGGACTTTTTTGAAAACCTTGCACAAGTTATTAGTGATGCTGATCTAGGGCGTATTTACTCTGAGTGTATGTCAGATTACGAGGACGATAAGTCATCTCGTAAGGAGTGGGAGGAGCAGTACAAAGAAGGCCTTGAGTTCCTTGGCATGAAGTTCGAGGAGAGAACTGAACCTTTTGAGGGTGCATCTGGCATCATTCATCCGTTACTCGCAGAGTCAGTCACACAGTTCCAAGCGCAGGCATACAAAGAGATGTTGCCGCCAGGTGGTCCGGTCAAGACGCAGGTAGTGGGCATGATGACACCAAACACCGACCTGCAGGCCGCACGAGTTCAGGAGTTCATGAACTATCAAATTACGCAGGTGATGAGAGAGTATGACCCTGAGACTGACCAGTTGCTCTTTTACTTGCCTTTGTCAGGTAGCGCATTTAGAAAGGTTCACTTTGACCAGACGTTAGATCGTCCGGTATCACGGTTTATTCCGTCTGAAAAGATGATTGTGCCTTATGGCGCATCCAGTTTAGAAAGCGCGACCAGAATTACGCACGTTATTGATATGTCGATCAATGACGTTAAAAAGCTACAACTGTCAGGATTCTACAAAAAATCTGACATATCTTATCAATCCAGTCCTTCTTACAGCACAGATGGTGTGAATGAAGAGATTGATGAGTTGCAGGGCGTTAAACCGTCAGGTGACTCAGGTTCTGATGAATGTGAAATCCTTGAGATGCACATTGATCTTGACATACCAGGTTTTGAAGACGTTGACGCTGAAGGCATTGAGACAGGGATAAAGCTACCTTACATCGTTACCCTTCTCCCAAGGCAGTCCACAATCTTGTCGATTCGCAGAAACTACAACCAGAATGATCCGATGCGCAGGAGAGTGGACTATTTTGTTCACTACAAGTTCTTACCTGGGGTAGGGTTCTACGGATTTGGCTTGACCCATATGATTGGCGGTCTGTCCAGAGGTGCTACCTCAATACTCAGACAGTTGATTGACGCAGGCACACTATCCAACCTACCTGCAGGTTTTAAGGCCAGAGGCATTCGTATTCGGGATGACGATGTGCCTATTCAGCCCGGTGAGTTCAGGGACATGGATGCACCAGGTGGGTCATTGCGTGAAGCATTGATGCCGCTACCTTTCAAGGAGCCAAGCGGTACGTTACTTAATTTGTTAGGCATGCTCGTTGATGCAGGCAGACGCTTTGCATCGATTGGAGATATGCAGGTAGGTGATGGTAATCAAGAAGCGCCTGTCGGTACGACCGTAGCTCTGCTTGAGCGTGGTAGCCGTGTGATGAGTGCGATTCATAAACGACTGCATTATTCACAGCGGATAGAATTTAATCTGTTGGCAGGTTTATTCAGAGACTATCTGCCACCGCAATATCCGTACATGACAGCCAATGGTGATCAGAGCGTTAAGCAGTCTGACTTTGATGACCGGATAGATATCATACCAGTCAGTGATCCCAATATTTTCTCAATGAGTCAACGTGTGATGTTGGCGCAAGAAATGTTGAGAATGGTGCAGGCAGCGCCAGAGATACATGGTCCGATGGGCATATACAACGCATACAAGCGTATGTATGAAGCGATGGGCGTACAGCAGGTAGATCAGATACTGCCGCCCCCACCGCCTCCGCCACAACCACAGCCAATAGCTGCCGCATTAGAAAATGCAGGGTTTTTGGCAATGCAACCTGCTACACCTTTCCCTGATCAAGATCACATGGCGCACATACAGATTCACTTGTCGTTCTATAACTCTGCTGTTTGTCAGGCTAATCCTCAAATGCAAGGATTGGTCATTGCACACATCTACGCACACATTGATATGATGGCAAGAAATCAAGTACAACAAGATCCAGAGATCATGCAAATGCAGCAACAAATGCAAATGATGCAACCGCAACCACAAATGCCAGGTATGCCGTTACAACCACCTAACCTTCAAATGCAACAAATGCAGATGCAGATGCAGGCAGTGATGGAAACTAAAGTCGCACAGGTCACCGCAGAGCTGGTAGATCAGATATCACCTGCGTTTGAGCCTAGACAACCAGAAGATCCTTTGATTGATTTAAGGCGAGAAGAGTTAGATATTAAGGCTGCTGACGTAGAGCGTAAAGCAGAGGAAGCAGAAAAACGATTTGGTCTTGATCAAGAACGTCTTGATACGCAAAGAGAACTTTCGGAAGAAAGAAATGACATACAGGTTGATATTGCGAAGATGAAAGATCAAACTGCGCAGGACAGATTAAAACTTCAGCAGGCTGTACAGATGGGCAACCTTGCTGAGAAAATGACTAAAAACTTTTTCGGGAACTAATCATGACGAATAAAGTAGAGAAAGACGGATTTACAATTAAAGATCAAGGCAGGGTGGACTATGCAAAGATTAAGCAAGAACCCACCAATGCGTCTTCAAAACCTGGTATGGGAAAAGGTAAAGCTAGAGGCGGTGGTGCAGCATTGAGAGGCACTAAGTTCTCAGGAGTTTATTAAATGACCGTAATTACAAGTGGTGGTGGAGATAGAATTGATCTTAGTGAACTTCTTGATAGATTAAGAGGCAGATCTCCTAGAAGAGAAATGCCAATGCCTCCTCCTATTTTAGATAGATTAGGGGATTTGCCTGCACCAAGAAGCCGAAGAAGAGACAGGCCTAGACTTTCAGGCAAGCCAATGAGCGGAGGTGATAATAAAAGATCTCCTAAAGAAATGATGGACATGCTCAGAAACAGATTAAGTGGAGGGATGCCAGGTAAAGTCATGCGTATGAATGAGGGTGGAGAAGCCATGAGCCCTCTTGAAAGGCTTTATAAACAAATCGGTGTTGCTGATGAAAGTGCTGCGAGAGATGTTATTGATAAGATTTTATCTGGTGAGTCTGATCAATTAACAGAAGATCAAAGAGGAATGTTGGGCGGTGGTATCTATCGAAGAATAGCTAACAGATTAGGTATGCTTGATCGAGCAGGTAATCCAATCTCTGCAGGCAGTAGTGTTGTTACAGATTACGGAAAAACCGAAACACCAACTATACAAAGAGCGCTTCAGACGTTAAGTGAGATGGAAGGCGTTGAAGCAGGTTCAGGTATAGAATCTCTTTTGAAACAAATATTTGGATACAATCCTAATCAAGAAACCACTGGCGGAGCTTACAGACAAGCGATAGAAGCTTCTGGGTTTCCAGGTTATATGTCTGGAGGAGTAGGAAGTCAGCCTATGCCTGAACAGCCTAATAAAGGTTATGGTGGCTATGGCGGACAAGGCACAAGTTATGGTGGAAATTATGGAAACCCTGAATACAAAGGGTATTTCGGAGAGGCACCTGCAATGCCTTATGCTGGAATGAGCTCTCCTAATCCATCTCTTTCTAATATTATAGGCATGGCTCCAGTTAATTATTTTGGAATGGCTGACGTTGTAGGAAAAGATAAAGAATCTGGAGGTAATGCAGCCAGTTAATGGATTCAGTAAATTTAGCAAACTATATACATGATAAGATAAAACAGCTTGAGTCAGACAGAGTAAGTTATATTTCAAGCGGTAACATCAAAGACATGGAGGATTATCGATTCGTCATGGGTGAATTGTCTGCGCTTCGCACCCTGCAAGACGAACTAAAGAAAGCGCTGCAAAGTGAAGGAGACTTCGATGAGTGATCTGGCAACAGATACTGTCGCAAAATCGTCTATAACAGACGCATACAAAGCAAAAGAAGAGGTGGTCTTAGACCCTTCTGTTCTTGATAAATCTGCACTTGAGAGAATGCCAAACCCAGTGGGATGGCGTTTGCTTGTGCTACCTTACAGAGGAAAAGGAAAAACAGATGCAGGGATTCTGTTAACTAAACAGACAACTGATCGCGAAAGCCTAGCCACTGTGGTCGCTTATGTAGTTAAAGTCGGACCTCTCGCCTATCAGGATGAGAGCAAGTTCGATGGTGTGCCATGGTGCAAGCAAGGTGATTGGGTGCTAATAGGTAGATACGCTGGCGCTCGTTTTTCTTTGGAAGATGATGCTGAAGTACGAATCATCAACGATGATGAAGTAATCGGTACTATCTTGAGTCCTGATGATATAAAAGCAATGTGAGGTAAGAGATGTCAGAACAAATGTCAGAACAAGGTGAAACTTTAACGGAAGCGTTAGCTAACTTGAATGATGAAAACATTCAAAGAGCGGCTGTGCCTGAAAATGAAAAAATTGTTGAAGAAGTACAGGAAGAATCTACATTCATTGACTTAGATGAAGACGATATTAAAGATGTCGTTCCAATTACTGAAGACAAAGTCATAGAGGACTTTGACGAAGGAGCTATTGGAAAAGATGACTCAGAGCTTTCTGAGGCAGAAAAAGAAACTAAAAAAGCACAAGGCCGTATAAATCAAGCGGTTAAACAAGCTAAAAAGTTTCAAAGAAGAGAGATTCAGGCGCTTCAATACGTTAAGCAGTTGCAAGAAGAGAACAAAAAACTCTCTACTCAAATACAACTAAGCAACCAAACAACAGCTAAAGAAAATCTTGCATTATCAAAAAACTATAGTAATGAGTTTGAAGGCAGGGTTGAAGCACAGGTTGATGCAGCGAAGGTAGCTCTTAAAACTGCGTATGAGTCAGGCAATCAAGATTTGATGGTCGAAGCTCAACAGCAGTTGGCTAGAGCAGAGGCTGACAGAGGATCTTTAAATCAATACAAAAAAGATCTTGAGAAATACGAACAAGAGCTTCAAGCATACAACCAGTCTCAACAAAAAATTCAAGATGAGTTTCCTGACTATCAACAACCAAATTATGTGCAATCACCAGCCCAACCGCAATACGCAGAGCCTTCTCAAAAAGCGCAGAACTGGGCTGAAAAGAACGAATGGTTTGGTGTCGATAAGATAATGACTAATGTTGCGATGGCCATACATCAAGACTTAGCACAAACTGGCATTGACTTAGAGTCTGATGAATACTATTCTCAACTTGACACTAGATTACGAGAGGAACTTCCAAACAAGTTTCAATCGGAAAGCAACGTAGGAAACAGCGGAAAACCCGTCCAGACCGTAGTTTCCGGCACACGCACAACAGGAACTGGACGCAATCAAAATGATCGTAGGGTTGAACTGACCCCTAGTGAACAAGCGTTAGCTAGAAAACTAGGTGTGCCGTTCAAGGAATACGCAAAACAAAAAATGAGGTTGCAATTATCATGACAGGAAAAAAAGCTGGATCGAACAGAGCTCCTAGAAGTCAAAACGATAGGAGTACAAAAACGGCACGGCAGCCATGGAAGCCACCTCAAGCTTTAGAAACACCAGAGCCACCGCCTGGAATGCGTTATCGGTGGGTAAGAACTCATATTAGAAATGAGGATGACAAGACCAATGTACACAAAAGGTTTCAGGAAGGTTATGAGCCTGTGAAGCCATCTGAGGTAGAGGGGTATGAATTGCCTACTATTGAAGAAGGTAAACACGCTGGAACTGTAGGTGTTGGTGGTCTGATTCTTGCCAAGATACCAGAGGAAACGGCAGAGGAGAGAAACGCTTATTACGAACAGCAAACTGAAAATCAGATGAATGCTGTCGATAATAACTTAATGCGTGAAAACGATCCTCGTATGCCTATTTCTAACGAGCGCAAAACTAAAGTAACATTCGGTGCTTCTGGTAAAAACGATTAACTTTTTGATTGTGTTATAGGAGAACTAAAAAATGGCAAACAAAGATGCGCCTTTTGGACTCCGTTACGTGCGTAATCTGCAGGGTAATTATAACTCTTCAGGCCAGTCTCGTTATCGAATAACGACTGCTGATCAGACTAACACTACTGGCATTTTCCAAGGTGACATTGTCACTCAGAACACGGCTGGTATTGTTACTAGGATCGCAAGAGCAGATGGTGGTAGCGCTACAAGCGATATCATCTTAGGCGTATTTAACGGATGTTTCTTTACAGACCCAACAACAAGTAAGCCGACATTTAGCAACAGATGGCCGGGTAATGCCGCTACTGATGCAGTTGCTTTTATCTATGACCATCCAATGGATGTGTTTGAGATACAAGCTGATGCAGCTTTCCCTGTCGCTGACTTGTTCGGTAATTTCGATATTGTTGATAACTCTGGAACAGGAAGCACCGACAGCGGTATTTCTTTCATGGAATTAGACGTTTCCACTGGAGCGACAACAGCGACATTGCCACTCAAAGCCCTGGATATATCTTCAGATGTTGATAATTCAGATGTAAGTGCAGCCAATACTAACGTGCTTGTTACCATACAGAATCATCTGTTTGGTCAGAAGCAAGTTGGTTTAGCGTAATAGGAGGCTGATTAGATGGCAATTTCACGCGCACAACTAGCGAAAGAACTTGAGCCTGGTCTTAATGCCTTATTTGGCATGGAGTATGATCGTTATGAAAACGAACATGCTGAGATTTTTGAGACTGAATCTTCAGACAGAGCGTTTGAAGAAGAGGTGTTGATCGTTGGATTTGGCAATGCGTCTACTAAAGACGAGGGCCAAGGTGTCCAATATGACAGCGCCAGTGAAGGTTTCACGGCTCGTTATACTCACGAAACAATAGCTCTTGCATTTTCTTTGACTGAAGAAGCGGTTGAAGACAATCTTTACGATAGGCTTGGAGCTCGTTACACCAAAGCACTTGCAAGAAGCATGGCTCATACTAAACAGGTAAAAGCTGCTAACGTATTGAACAATGCTTTTAGTTCAAGCTTTGCAGGCGGTGACGGTGTGTCTTTAATTAACACTGCACACCCTCTTGCTAATGGTGGAACTCTAGCTAACAGAGCTACTACCATGGCGGATCTTAACGAAACGTCATTGGAAAACGCTTTAATCAGCATCTCAACTTTTGTTGATGATCGAAACATGATCTTAGCAATGAGAGGAACTAAGTTGCTTGTTCCACCTCAACTTCAGTTCGTTGCTGACAGACTGCTTGAAACACCTGGACGAGTGGGTACAGCGGATAACGACATTAACTCAATCAGGAACATGGGACTCTTGCCAGAAGGCTATGCAGTCAACCACTTTCTGACGGATACTGATGCATTCTTTATTCTGACTGACTGCCCTGATGGGTTTAAGCACTTTGAAAGAACCCCAATCACCACCTCGATGGAAGGTGACTTCGATACTGGTAATGTTCGCTACAAAGCTAGAGAGCGTTACTCGTTTGGATTCAGCAACCCTCGTTGTGTGTTTGGATCTCAAGGAGCTTAATAGGTTTCATGTGAAACAAATGTGGCGGTCTTTATGGCCGCCATTCCTTGTAATCATTATGGTGGCTATGCCACTGGTTCTTAGGAGGAACTGTAATGACAACACATTTTACTTCTGGGGTAACAAACGTAACTGCTGACAGCACGTTTGGAAAGGTCAAAGCGCCTGATCCCACAAAGTACCATATGTATCACAATGACTTTGACACTTACCTAGCAAGTGACTGGACCATCACTACAACTGAAGGTGGTTCTGGAAACGCTAGTGAGGCTTTGGGCGATGGAGATGGTGGTCTTCTGGTTATCACTAATGATGACGCAGATGACGATAACGATTTCCTTCAGCTAGTCAAAGAAGGTTTTAAGTACGAAGCAGGTAAGCAGTTGGCTTTCAAGGCTCGTTTCAAGACTTCAGACGCGGATGCTTCTGACGTAGTGATGGGTCTTCAACTTACTGACACTTCACCGCTTGATGTTACTGACGGAATTTTCTTTTTATTGACAGACGGTAGCACTACGCTTCAGTTCATCGTTGAAAAGGACGGTACGCAATCAACTCTGGACCTATCTACAGCGATGGCTGACGATACGTTCATGTCAGTTGGTTTTGTATACACTCCTGCTGACCAAAAGTTTCATGTTTATCAAAACAACGTGGAAGTTGGCACAGTAGCTAATACAAACGCACCGGATGATGAAGAGCTCACTGTAAGCTTTGGTATTCAGAATGGAGCCGCTGCCGCAAAGGTATTGACAGTAGATTACGTTACTGCAATGAAAGAACGCACTGGAAGTGAATTGTAAAATAGGAAGGTGAACTATGGCTGACACAGTCACTTCGCAAACAATTCAAGATGGCGAAAGAAAAGCTGTTCTTAAATTTACCAATATCAGCGATGGTACTGGTGAGAGTGCAGTTAAAAAAGTAGACGTTAGTGCGCTATCATCAAACTCTAGCGGAAGTGCTTGCACAGAAGTTGCTGTATCTAAGATATGGTGGCAGTGTGTAGGCATGGGCGTAGAGCTTTTGAATGACGCGACAACTGACACTTTGATCATTGGCCTATCTCCAGATTCTAATGGTATGCATGATTATTCTTCTTTTTCTGGAATACCGAATGATTCGGGTTCTGGAAAAACTGGAGACATCATGTTTACTACCATAGGCGCAAGTAGCGGAGATACCTACACAGTTATCTTAGAGTTGTTGAAGACGTACTAATGGCTACTTCTGGATCTAGAGACTTTGAACCAGATGTTGCGGAATACATAGAAGAAGCATTTGAACGATGCGGTCTTGAGTTTCGCACAGGATATGATGGGGTCACCGCAAGGAGATCCCTCAATCTTTTATTTGCCGATTGGGCTAATCGTGGTTTAAACCAATGGACAGTAACTAATACGACAACCACTTTATCAGAAGGCGATGAGTTTCTTGATTTAACAACAACAACGATTGATGTGCTTGATGTTATCTTTAGAAGAACAGAGGGAAGCACGACGACTGATATATCCATGGAACAAATTAGTCGTTCTGAATATTGGAACATTCCTAATAAATCCACAAAAGCCAGACCAACACAATGGTTTTTGGACAAGCAAATAACGCCAAGATTGTATATATGGCCTGCAGCTGAGAACAGCACTGATCAAGTTCTTATCAACAGATTAGTTAGAATTGAAGATGCAGATGCAAGCGTTAACACAGTTGATATGCCGTTTAGGTTCTATCCTTGTTTAGCTGCAGGACTTGCATATTACATCGCACTCAAACGAGCCCCAGACAGAGTTCAAATGCTGAAAGGGTTTTATGAAGAAGAATTTCAGAGGGCAGCAGATCAAGACAGCAGTAGAGCTTCACTAAGAGTTGCTCCTGCTCTCTCTACTACCAGGAGGGCATAATGGCTTATGCATCTGGTAGATACTCATTAGCCATATGCGACAGATGTGGTTTTAGATACAAATATACTAAATTAAGAAAAGAGTGGACAGGGTTCAGAGTTTGCCCTGAGTGTTACGAGCCCAAACATCCTCAGTTAGATCCTCCAAGGCACATTGCAGATCCCGAAGCATTAAAAAATGCTAGGCCACAAACACCAGCTTCCCTCGTTGCTGGCTCTGGAGTTGTTAAAACAATTGATCCAAACAGAATGATTACAGTAACTGGAGACTCAATAGGTTCCGCTTTTGACGGAATAAAGGCTACAATAAGCGTAGGAACAGTGACGGTGACAGTATGAGTTTTACACTTGCAACTTTAAAAACAGCAGTTCAGAACTATTGCGAAACATCAGAGACAACTTTTGTTTCTACGCTTCCGACCTTTATCAAAGAGGCTGAAGAAAGAATTTTAAAGAACGTAGAGATGCCTGTATTCAGAAAGAATCAGACAGGTACTTTAGGCACAGGAAATACTTACTTATCAACGCCCGATGACTTTCTGTCATCTTATAGCTTGGCTGTGATATCAAGCAGTGTTTACTCTTATTTACTATTCAAGCATGTGTCTTTCATTAGAGATTACACGCCTAATCCATCTACAACAGGCACACCAAAGTATTATGCGTTGTTTGATGACAATACATTTATTCTAGCACCAACGCCTGATTCGACTTACACAGTTGAACTTCATTACAAATACAGGCCAGCGTCTTTAACCGCAGGGGCAGAAAGCGGAACCACATGGATATCTGATAACGCACCAGATGCATTGCTTTATGGCACTTTGGTTGAAGCCGCTACCTTTCTGAAAACACCAGAGGAGATACCTTTGTATCAGCAAAGGTTTGATATGGCGATTCAGAATTTGAAAAGGCTGGGTGAAGGATACGGTGCTAGAGATGAGTACAGATATGATATTGCTAGGAATTAGGTATGTTTGATTTAGAAGTCAAAATGGAACCTGGTAGCATAAATGTTCAGACCACCTCTGAAAGAGGCCATACGTCAGAAGAGTTAGCGGCAAACGCTGTGGCTAAAATCATCAACATTGCTGACAGCGCTGATCCTGTACTAAGACAACAGGCAGAGATGTTTAGAGAAAGAATGTTTTATGTCATTGTCCACGCTTTGAATCAAGCAATTAAAAGTGATAGAACTACTCTTTATAATGAATTTAAAAAACAAGGCCATGATGATATGGCTGAAATATTGAGGAAACTGTAATGGCTATCAGTCAAGCAATGTGTACGTCTTTCAAACAAGAACTACTGCAAGGCATACATAATTTTACGAATGGATCAGGTGGTGGAACAACAACGTCTACCGGGTCTGGTAATGCATTTAAGTTAGCTTTGTATACCAGCAGTGCTAGTTTAGGAGCGGCTACAACAGCGTTCACAACAAGCAACGAAGCATCAGGTACTGGTTATAGTTCTGGGGGTTCAGCTTTAACAAATGTAACGCCTTCGACATCAAGCACCACTGCCTTGACGGACTTTGCAGACCTAACTTTCTCTAGCTCTACCATCACTGCCAGAGGTGCGATGATATATAACTCATCAACCACTGCAGGATCTGCTAATCGAGCAGTGTTAATACTTGATTTTGGTGCAGACAAATCATCTACTTCAGGAGATTTTACAATACAGTTTCCTACAGCGGATGCATCGAGTGCGATAATTAGGATTGCCTAATGGCTGACCCAAAGAAAGGCACAGGTAAAAAGCCTAAAGGATCAGGACGTAGGCTTTATACAGATGAGAATCCAAGGGACACTGTCAGGATTAAATACGCCACTGTTCAAGATGCTAGAGATACAGTGCGCAAAGTTAAGAATATTAAAAAGCCTTTTGCTCGAAAGATACAGATACTTACTGTGCTAGAACAAAGAGCTAAAGTGGCAGGTAAAAATCAACAAGCTGCTATAGCAAAAAGAGGAAAAGAAGCGTTAAGGAAACAAAGAAAGAATGGCTGATGTAACCATATTTTTTACTGGTTATAACCAAATAACACAAGGTTATAACAGAGGCGGTTACAATCAAGACGTTGCGTTTACAGGTCTTACCGCTAGCGCAGGAAGTGTTACTGCATTAGCAGGAACAATAGTTTCTGTTACCTCTGTGGCAGCAACAGGATCAGTAGGAAGCGTTACTGTAACCTCAGGAACAGGTGCTACAATAGAAGCGGCTGGTATAGAAGCGACAGCTAGCGCAGGAACTATAAACATATGGGGTCCGGTTGACACAAGTCAAACACCAAGCTGGACTGCAGTAACAGATTCACAAACACCAAATTGGTCAGAAGTGGCGTAAATTATGGCAGCAACATTTGTAAATAATTTAAGAGTAGCAGAACC
>TARA_R100001591_G_scaffold39926_2_pt1 | contig 22363 bp, 35 predicted proteins | sample TARA_R100001591 | Tara Oceans TARA_R100001591 (sample SAMEA2622725) | marine metagenome | biome: marine biome (ENVO:00000447); feature: surface water layer (ENVO:00002042); material: "saline water (ENVO:00002010), including plankton (ENVO:xxxxxxxx)" | depth 5 m
ATGAGATTTGTGTTCTTTCATCAAAGATTTTTGTCTTGATGATAATTCTTTTTTTGGTTTCATTACTGGTTTCATCATAGCTTTTGAATTTGGTTTATTCATAGGTTTAGCTTTTGGTTTGCGAGTTCCTCCGTAGTGAGTTGGCATTTTGTTTATATATTAAATAAACATTTTTATTTTGATGTGTCGATTTTTTTAATTCAAATATAATAATTGATAAATAAAATCGACACTTAATATATAAATATGGCATTACAAAAATATAAACCAGTTAAATCTACACGTAAGGATAAAAAATATATGATATTAACAGATTCAGGAATAGTTCATTTTGGTCAAAAAGGATATTCGCAATTTAAAGATAAAATTGGACTCTATAGTGATTTAGATAATAATGACCCTAATCGCAAAAGATTATATTATGCTAGACATGGTAGAAAAGCCAAAAAAGATTCCGCAAAGTTTTTTTCACATAAATATCTTTGGTGAACTGAAACTAAAATATAATCTTATAATATATCTATATTTATGACAGGAGCAGAATTAGTCGCATTATTAGCTGTAGTTGGTACTACAGTAAGCGGAATTTTAACTACTTTATTCCATAGTAGGTGTTCAAAAATTCGTTGTTGTTGGGATTGTATCAATTGTGACAGGGAAATATTACACGAGAAAGATGAGCAAATTATCCCTAATGAAGTAGAAGCTCGAGAAGTTGAAACAAATAATAATAATAATTAAAAATTAAAAATTATAATTAGAAAATAAAAATATTATTTAATTATATAAATATGCTAGGATATGACAAACGAGATACTTTCAAACTTATATTGGAAAGTGAAAATCCTGATACATCAGTTGAAGCAAGTGGGCAGTATAGTTTCAAACTTAATTTACCTGCTAAAAAAGTAAATTATCAGAAATTTTATTTATTTGTAGATAATGCTCAATTTTGTTTAAAAGGATTAACAACAGAATCAATCAGAGTACAAGCAACTTTACCCCAATATAATTCATATAGTTCAATAACAAAAGCTAATAATACTGTAATTGCTTGTATTTTTAACCCAAATACAGCATCAGGAAGAACAGCAGATTTGACTATTGGTTATCAAAATTCAACTGCTCCAATAGAAATTAATTCGTTACCTCAAGATATAAGAATTGATATAGTGGATCAAGATAATACTGGTGTAAATTTCAGTAACGCAAATAATTTTTGGTATTTAGATTTAAGAATTGAAGCGTATTATGACATGGAATAAAATCTCAATATATATTAATATGAATATAATCTTAGACAGAGATTACCATGAAGTTGTTGGTAAATTGATAAAATTTGAAATGACAGAGGAGATGAGATTAGGACAAGAATTATTATCTAGAATACCCTATAATTATATTGGAGAGCAAGAAGAGATGTTTAAAAAAAAAACAGATCTTAATCCACTTGCGATGAGTGAGGAAGATTTGAGTGATTTAATACCAAAATTAAATTTTAATATGCCTGAAACAAAACTACGATTTATGGAAAAATTATTTATTGAAAAAAAAGATTATTGGAGTTTATTTGAGTTGATTAAAGATGAACACCCATATAATCTGACAAATGATTTTGCTGTTTACACATATTGCCGACAATTATGTGGAATGCCTGTTACAAATGAGGAACACAGAAAAATACAGCAGGACTTAAAGACATTAAAAAAAGGTATGAAACAAATTGAAAACAAGAAAATGAAAAAAAAGAAAGGTGTTTATTCAGTCAAATTTTAATTGTTGTATAATATTAAGTATGATGACACCTTACCAAAAACAGTGGGCTAAATTAAATAAAGATAAAATTAATTCTAATCAAAAAAAGTGGCGTGAAAATAATAAGGAATATTATAGGGAATATATGAAAGAATATATGAAAACATACAGAAAACAAAAAGATGAACAAGTAAAATTGAAAAATAGAATAAAAAGGGGTTCAGTTAAACTTGATAAAAGAAAAGCCCCAATGTTCACTTTAATTCAAAAACCAATAACATTATCATTTGATTAATACTTTGTTTTAAACGAATTAAATTATTTTTAATTATTTTTCGTTATTATAATTGAAAATAATTTCTTTCTATATAGTATAAAAAAATGGACGAAATTGACAAAATACTTGAGGAGGACACTGATGAAGAGCAACAAGAAATTAAAGAAGTTCCAGCACCTAAAAAGGTAGTGAAAAATACAGGATCAAAATCAATTGAGAAACCTAAAAAGCAGAAAACAGAGGCACAGCAAAAAGCATGGGAGAAGGCTTTAGCAACACGCAAAGCTAATATTGAGAAAAAAAAAGCGGAAAAACTTGCGGAGAAAAATGCTGTAAAACAAGCAAAACAAAAAGCCAAAGCTGTAGCAGATCAAGAAATAGCAGAAATTAAAGAAAAAAAGAAGAAAAAATTGCCACCAATCCCTGAGCCTGAGGAGGAGGAGGAGGTAAGTGACATTGAAAATGAACCTGATGATAATCCTGATGATGAGGATTTTGAGGAGGAAACAGAGGAAGAATCTGAGGAAGAGGAGGTTGTTGTGAAAAAGGTTAAAAAAGTGAAAGCTAAACCCAAGCCTAAACCCAAACCTAAAAAAAAGAAAAAGGTCATATATGTTGAGGAAGATGATGAAACAGAAGAAGAAACAGATGAAGATGATGAACCTGTAATTGAAAAAAAGAAAAAAACAAAACCTAAACCTGCTGAAGGTGAAACTAGTTCTGATCCGTACGAAAAACTTGATTTTAGGACTAGAGCAAGAATGCGAGGTTTCTAGCTTGTCGATTTTGTTAATCAATTATTATAATAGACACTAAAAAATCGACACATTGTAAATCACTTAAAAATAAATTATAATAATATATTAGCGGATATACTCGCTCACTAATTATTCCGTACATTTTCAATTTTTATTAAATATATATTATAATAATAATCATACATATATTATGAATAAAAAAATTTTATATGATATTTTTTGTGGCACTAAATCTGTTTCTAATGTTGCTATTGAATTAGGATATGATGTAATAACATTAGATATAGAAAAAAAATTTAATCCAACAATTTGTATTGATTTTTTAGATTGGGATTATACAACAATTGAAAAAATAAATCATATACATTTTAGCCCTGATTGTTCATGTTATTCTATGGCAAGTGGGGGTAAACATTTTAATAAACAAAAAGAACCTCTAACAAATAAAGCAAAAAATTCTTTACTAATATTGGATAAAATAAAAAAATGTATTTCATATTTAAGAAATAAATTTCCAAATTTAACATTTACAATTGAAAATCCGAGAGCAAGAATGCGTTGGTTTATTAATGAATATCCTTTAAAAGGTGTATGCTATTGTAAATATGGATTTGATAGAATGAAACCAACTGATATATGGACAAATATAGATTTTGATAATAAAATGTGTAAAAATAATAATCCAAATTGTAACCATATTAGATGCCCAAGAGGTTCATTAAATGGAACTCAAGGATTAAAAAAAATAGACAGATATAAAATACCAAAACAACTTATTTTAGAAATTTTACAAAATTAAAATAAATCAATAAAATAAATAATATAAATATTTAAAGTTTTAATGTTTATTTAGTTTATAACTAATTAAATGTTAACACGAGAAATTTGTAAAGCATTAGAACCTTATGTGATAAAATTAGCAGAAGTTCTGAAAAAGAAAGGTAAATTAGATGAAGTTTATTCACAAAATCCACATATAGATGATGAGCAACACGAAGGTATTTGGCTATTTATTGTTTACATAAAAGGAATGATACAACAAAAAAAAGTCAAGCGATTATTTGAACAAATAAATGAAACAGTTAAAAACGAAAAAAAAGTAAAAAATTTTATTTATAACATGTTAAAATTGGATCATAAAACAGCGAATAATATTTGGAGTTGGTATGAGTATGAGGAAATGGGAATATGTAATGAACTAGATTGGGACGAGGTGAAATTTAGCACTTATGAACTACATTAGATTTACTTCGTGAATATAGATTTTTTCTATTTTTAGAAACCAAAAAAAAGTACTCGAGCATCTCAAAAAATTGAAATGCTTTTTTCTCATTCTGATATAGCATCAATATGTCAAGCCAAATGAACCAAAACCACATCGCTCTGATGAATGAGATCGAAAGTTTGTCAAAGCGTTACTTAGCTGTATGCCGTCTTACACAATATCCATCTGTGTATTATACAAACTGGGTAGATAGAATGTGGGAAGAAAAAACATTCGAAGGATTAACTCCTGAATGTGAACCCATTCCCGAAAGACTGATTGCTCCTAGCGGTTTGTGGATTAACACTGATGACCCATTGGCACAGCTTCTAGGGTGGGCAATTGAAGAAGGGTGGGAAAATGAGTGTCAGGCTTAAGTGCCGTTGGAATATTAGGGTAGGGTAGATCTAAATATAGAATTTTCTTATTGCTAAAAATAGAAACCAAAAAAAGTACTCGAGAAACTCAAAAAATTGAAATGCTTTTTTCTCATTCTGATATAGCAGAAATGTCTCAATACAAGAACTACACCGAAATGATGAAGGCTAAGTTGCCGTTGGATTTACAGGATATTATCCTTGACCATGTCTTTGAAAGTAAAAAAAAATGGTATGCTGATGATGTTGTGATTACGATTAGCGATTCAGTAAATGATAACAGGGATTATAATTGTGAGAGAGAATATTCATCTCTTCGCGGTGATTGTAGTAAGGTATGTAAGTGTCATTGCTGTTTAAGTGATAACGCAATGGAACTTAAAAACGAATTTAACAAATTCGCTTTTATGAAAATAATTGCGAATAGACGTAAGATATGTAAAATCGACATGAAAAGGGCTAAGGCTATGCGAATAATGTTGTAGAGCCAAAACAAATTAAAAAGTAGGTTGTCGATTTTGTTGATCAATTTCTATAATCAAATCCAAAAAATCGACACATCAAAATAACAAATAAAATATATGTATGATTAATGATAGAAATAGTTTTAGGGTGTGTATTTTTTTTTGTTTAGCTATAGGAATAAAGTTTTTATTTAAAAATGTTCCAAAGTTAAAGAAATAACTAAATAAATTTATAAATGAGTGAAAATAAAGAATTTAAAGTTTGGCACAAGACAATGAAGTGTATTTGCGGACAGGAATTATCACTAGATATTTTAGGGAAAAACTTTGAAAAACATATAAAAACAGATCCAATACATTTAAAATATATTCATAAATTATGGAAAATAAAACAAAAACAATTGAAAAAAAAACAAAAATCAAACCCTATTATCCCATCAGAAAAAGTCTCTTCAGTTACCCATGTAGAATGTGTAAAACAGAACAACAATTCTTGATCTGTAATGATTGTGTACAAAAAATTAGAATTAATTAAATTATTTTTTCATTTTTCTTAACATATCTCCGCCTATTTTTCTTTTGGGTGGTTTTTTCTTTTTCCTCATCATTGATGCCATAACTGGTTTTCTCCGTGCCATCATCATGACTGTTGGTCTTGGAACAATCCCTTCACTGCCTGAAATTAAATTTTTCATTAAAAAAGCCATTTTATAATATTTAAAAACAAAAAAAAAATAATTAACAAATTATTAATTAACAAATTAAAAAAAAAATATATATTAATAATATAAAATGTCTACGCCCGACCAAGTCCAATTCTCAAACAACCCAGTTGAAGGCACACAAGCCGAATCTGAACTGGTAATTTTCCGCTCTGAACTTACAGAGTATAACCCCAGTTCAAATAAATTTATAAGAATTAATTTACCTGTTTCCGATAAAGCGTGGATCGATTGGAGTGATTCCGTATTATCACTCAAATTTACTAATCGGTCTGCCGATAGTGCTGGAGATTCTGCTGATGCTAAAGTAAATCCCACCTTAAGTGACCTCATAAAATCTGTCTCCGTGCTTAATTCACAGGGTGAACAGATAGAGTACGTGAACAACTATAATTTAATATCAGCGGTAATGGATGACTACAGTTATGGTAATAATCACAAAGCTTCTGTTGAACAAATTCTTGCTGGTGGTTCTCCTGATGGTAATCCTGCCTCTACTGACTCCGTGTTCGTTTTAGGTTCTGCTGGGGCAACTGTTGCTGATGGCGGTAACATTGTTTTAGTTGATCGCCTTATGACTGGTTTCACAAGTGGTCAATACCTCTTACCTTTAGGATATCTGGTGGGACAAGCTTGTAGTTTAGTGATCGAGTTAGAAGATGCTTCAACAGCTTTAACTTGCGAAACTCCAGCTAATTGTACAGCAGGATATAAAGTCGAAAATGTTCAGATAAGAGCTAAACAGATTAGGTTTAATGCTATGTTCAATGAAAGTTTCGAAAGAACTTTAGCTGAAGCAGGTAACGTAGGCATCAATTATATCACTGAAAGTTATTTACACAATCAAGCCAGTATTCCAGCTTCTACAGGTGCGGGTGTCACAAATATACCTTTCAGCACCAATCCACGATCTGCTAAATACATTTTAGCCACTGTTCGAGCAGAAGCTGATATAACAGATGTATCAAAACATTCGATAAGAAATAGATCAGGTGGATCTATTCAAGAATATAGTTGGGAGATTTCAGGCAAAACTCTCCCCTCCCAGCCCATACAAGTAAACAATACAGCCAATGCTCAGAACTATGCTCAAGCCTACGCTCAAGTGCTTGACTGTCTCGGGCAAATTGGAGCAATCAATCATAACACACTTGTATCGACTGCTGGAACTAATACATTGTTTTACAGTGATACTATTGGAACAGCATGTAAATTCGTTGCTGGTTTGCCTCTTGAAGACTTCAATTCAGCCACAAATCCGTCTGTTTACTCTGGAGCTAATCTTACAACAGTTGGTCAAATGAGTTTCCGACCAAATTTCCGTGCTACTGTGTCAAATGCTCACCGTGTTGATTTCTTCACCTCTATCGACATGTCAATTCACTTTACCGTCGATGGCAGACTTTATTCGGTCAAATAAAAAATTTATTAATTTTCAGTGGCGTCAGTGCCAAATAAATTGTTAATTAAAAATGAACAAAAAAAAAATATATGTTATAAATATATATAAAATGCCTTATCAGAGATTAATGCCAAAGAATAAACGTCAACAGCAACCTCATTCGCTTTCTTTACCAAATACAACTCCCCGAACAGATCCAGTTATGGTTAAGGGAGATATGGTTATTTCAAGGAACTTTACTTATAAATTTAGAACTTATTAAAGTGTCGATTTTTTGATGTCAATTATAGATATTAGTCAACAAAATCGACACAATTAAATTTTAATTAAATTTTAATTAATTGATAAATAAACAATTAATTAATATTTAAATTTTTTTTATATATTTATAGTATAAATAATGCCAAGAACAAAAGGAGCAAAAGACAAAGTTGAAAAAAGAGCAATTAATACAAAAGCAACACCAGCAGAACGACAAGCGTTAAACGTGATGAGAGATATTAAGTTAAAAGATTTACGCAAAGGCAAAGGAGCAGGTCGCCCAATGATGCCCACAAAAGGTGGTAAATTAAGCAGAGAAGAACTCAATAAAATGCGAGATGAATTATTAAAAGATGTAAGAAAAGACTTAGGAATGAAAGCTGGTCGACCCAAAAAAGCAGTTACACAAATGCGTGAGAAAAAATAAATTAAATAAAATTAATTTGTTATATAATAATATATAATAATGAGTTTACTTGGATCAATTGGTGGAAGTGTAATTCGTGGTGGTTTAATAAAAGGTGCTTTGAAAGGAGCAGTAAAAGGTCTTAAAGCTGGAGCTGGAAAAATAGTGAAAGGTATTAAAAGAGGAGGAAAAAAATTAGTAAAAGGAGTTAAAAAAGGAGCAGATAAAATTGTGCTTGGAGGTAAAAGGTTAGCTGGGCAAATAAAAGCGTTACCTGATAGTTTTAAAAGAGCCAAAGCATCAGCTTTTCCGAAAAAACCACAGGTAATGGGAATTACAAAAAAAGGTAAAATTATGATAACAAAAGCACCTGTTGGTAGAAGTTTTCCCGAAAAAGTTTCAACATTCTTTAAACAATTTTCAAGATTTCAAAAACGAGCAGGGGATAAAGTAATAAGAAAAGAACAAGCAAGTAGGATAGCAAAAGTACTTGATAGAGTAATGAAAAATGAAAAAAATTGGGAAAAAGTAGTAAAAAAATTAAAACCTAATGATACATTCATGAGCAGAGCTACTCAGAAAGTTTTGGGAGCAATTGAAGGAGGAAAAAAACTTATAAAAACAATGTTTAAAGAAGGTGCTGAAAATGTTGCTGTTGATCAAACATTTCAATTGGCTGGTAAGGCTGGTTTAGGTTTGGCTGTTGGGGCTGTTTCAGGAGCAACAACAGGAGCAGTTATTGAAAGTAAAAAATAAATAAATAAATAAATTAATAATTAATTAATTAATTAATTATTTTATATTTAAAGTAAAATTTAGGAAAAATAGATAAATCTAACTGTGACAGTTTTTGTCATACTTAGTTTTATAAATCTAACTATGATAAAAATGAGCATAAAAATATATTTTTATGCTTAAAACTGTCATAATTAGATTTAATAAATCTAAAAATGACAGTTTTTGGCATATTTAGATTTATTTGCGTTAAATTTAGCAAAAAATAATAATCTATGGAATATATATATGACTTCTTTTGTGTATAAACTATTTTGCCCTGAAGAACCCGATGACTTTTATATTGGATCAACTAACCGCAAGTTAACACGTAGAGTTAATGAACATCGGTATGATATTAGAACAAAACGATGGTCTCAGAAAAAGGCGGATTATTTTTCTGATAAAGTCGATAAAATAAAATGTGAAATAATTGGTACTTATTTTAATATAAATAAAGATGAATTATTACGACATGAGAGATATTATGTTGAAAATTTAAAACCCACACTTAATTCATGTTGTCCAGTTAGAGATAAAGGTGAATATAAAAGATTATATTATTTAAAAAATAAAGAAAAGATTTGTGAAAAAAGAAAAGAAATAGTTGAATGTGATATTTGTGGAAAAAAAGTTTCACGCAGAAATTTAAATAGACATAAAAAAAGTAAAAATTGTAAAATTAATACTGGATTTGAATAAATATAATGTTTAAATTAAAATATTATATTTATATATAAAACTATAATGGGATTATTTGATTCGATAGGAAATGTTGTAAAAGGTGTAGCTGGTGATATTGGAAAAGGAATAAAACGAGGTGCTGGTAAAGTTATGAAAGGAGTTAAAAAAAATGTATTAACTAAAGGTTTTGGTAAGGGATTTATGCGAGGTTTACGAACTGTAGGAAGAGCTTTACAATTACCAGCAAAAACAATACAGGGTAATGATCCATTAGCTAAAAAGATGGGTGGAGCTGGTTTCTTGTCACCTATCAGTTTAGGAGCTGATATTGCTCTAGCACCTATTACTGGTATTGGTTATCTCGAAGAATTAGCAGGAGATAGAGGATTACAAAAAAAACTTGCTTCGGGAGATCCGAACACAATTATTGATACTACATTCGCTGGTTTAAGTTTAGTCCCTATGTCAGGTGCTAGTAAAGTCGCAAAAAAAATAGGTAGAGGAGCTAAAGGTGGGATTAAAAAAGCAGGTCGAGCTTTGGGATCTGCTTTAAAAGGCTTATTTTAAAAGTGTCGAAAAGTTTGATTTATTTTTATAATTGAATTTAAAAAATCGACACATTTTATTTTTTTTTATTAATATAATAATATATATATATGGATTCTGATAAAAAACAAGATAAGCAAATCAAAGATTTACAAAAGAAATTAAAAGATCTTTCGGAGAAATACTTAAAGATACAAAAGAAAAAAACAAAAGATCCACAAAAGTTTAAAAAAATAAAAAATAGACTCAAAAAAAAACAAACTAGTACTAATAAATCAGAATTAACAAAATTAATTCAAATGCTTCAATCTGCTGGTAAAACAGCTGAAAGAGCTTCAGGGTTACCAATTCAACAAGCTTTAGCTCCAACACAAATAAGCACGACAGCTGGAAGAATTTTACAAGGTCAAATTGGCGATAGATTAAAAGGAAAACCTGTTGAAGATTGGAATAAATTTAAAGATGCTATGGTAAATATTCGTGATAAATATAATAATAATACTTTATCAATGGCAGATATCGCAAATTTGTATGAAAGCGGAAAAGAATTTGCTGATACTGTTCAACGTAATTTACCTACAAGAGAACAACTTGAAACACAATACAATAATGCCAAAGATATTTATGATTATTTATTAAGATTTATTAACAGAAATAGACCTGCTAGAACTAATCCTGTAAATATTGATGACCCTCCTCCTGCTCAAGGCAATCAACAACAACAACCTCCACCCCCACCCCCTCAAGGTCAACCTCCACCTCCGCCTCCTCAAGGTCAAGGTGGTCAGCAACAACAAGAACAACCTCAACAAGAACAGCAACAAGAACAACAACAGCAACAGCAACAGCAACAGCAACAGGAACAAAGTGGATTTAGTAATTATTTAACTAACATGATGCCTAATCCTTTGGCGATGGGGGCTGGATTATTAGGTGGAGGTGTTTTATTGAGAAATAGATTATTTAATAGGAGAGTTAATCGTGATAATAATGTTTTGGTTGAAAGAGTAATGGAACAAGGTGGTAGGGGTTTGGCTGAAGCCGTTGCTGGTGGTGTTGCTCAAGAATTAACAAGACCTAGATTAGATTCAACTCAAGATTTACAAGAAGAAATCCGTAACAATCAATTAGACCAAGAACAGAGAAATGATAGGTTTTCTGAAACGTTACGACGAATGCGAGAAGAACGAAACATGCCCGATAGACCAATCAAAGAACAACGACCAGCTATGCGAGAGCGTGATAATGAGCAAAATTTAAGACAAGAATTTGGAGCAAGACAAAGAGATAATGATGAACTAAGAAGATCACAATCTTCCGAATCCACTCCTATTCCAAGAGAAAAGCCTAAAAAAGTTCGTGGTGCTAGGGAAATGATGAGGACATCACAGGAAGGGGAGGAATTTGTTGAAAGGGGAACAGTAAATCGAGCATCACCTGAAGTTGCTGAACAAATGGACAGGGTTTCAGGGTCAAGAGAACCTGAAATAATGAGAGTTGTGCTTGAAGGAAATTTACAGTCGCGATTCGGCGACGCACTAGCTCAATCGGCAGAGCCTTTTGCGGGAGAAACATTTCCATCATTCACAGAGACGGAACTGGTTGAGGGTAATTAGTTTACAACGAATAAAATAGGGTGTCGATTTTTTCGATTCAATTATAGAAATAGATCAACAAAATCGACAAATAAAAATGTTATATAATAATAATAATGAGTGACGTCAACAAATTAAGATATTTGCCAAGACAACCCATAGAAATAATATTAAATAGTAAAAGAGGCACACAAATCGGTTCTACAGATGGACATAAACGTTTTGAATTAGATAAAGAGATCGTTGCTAGAAAAGATGAGAACCTTTTGCTTTATTTAAAAAAGGCATTTATACCTTTTAGTTTTTATTGTGTATCAGCAAATCAAAATAATAATATATTTCAATATACTGAACTACAAACTGGAGGAAATAGTTTCTCAAATAAAATTACTGTACCTGATGGTAATTACAGTATTACAGAACTATTAACTGTATTACAAACTGACATGGATAACGCTGGACAAACAATTAATTCAACTAATAATAAATTTGAATTTAAAGAAACAAAAACCAATGGAGCAACTGCTGAATATACATTAACACTTACGTCAGGTGATTTTACAATTAGCGAGGTATGTGCTGAACTTAAAAGTCGAATGGAAAGTGCTTCATCAGCTGTAGGATTTAATTATACATATAATGTAAGTTTTGATTCAAGCACAAATAAAGTGACTTTTGCCCTTACGGGTGGCACTCTTGTTCAAAAAACAAACTTACTTTTTTCGGGAGGGATTTTTGCCAGTACTAGCGTTGGATCAGTAATAGGTTTTACTGCTGATGTTGAAATAACAACAAGCAGTTCAGCGACTTCAGATGGAACATGCGACCCTAACGCTGGTCATGATTTCAAATATACTCTTAGTTATGATGTTAACACAAATAAAGCATCATTTTTAATCGCTAGTGGAACTAATCCAAGTAAAACTACTTTAAATTTTAACACAGGTTCAGATGCCTCTGACTCGATAAGAAGAGTATTAGGATTTTCTGATGCTGATGTTGAATTTACAACAACAACAAGTGCTACATCTGATTTACAAGTTGACATGGCTGATGGTCTTGATAGTTTACATTTGAAAAGTAATTTAGTAGGAGATAATATTCAATCCACTGCTGGAGCGATCAATGGAGGTGAACTTTTAATAATTCCAGTAAATTTAAGCCCTTTTAGTATTTTATATTATTCAGAAGATGCTAACCCTTTTAAACATAAATTAAGTGCCGATTCAATTAAATTAATCGAAATTAAATTTACAGATAATAATGATAATGTTGTCGATTTTAATAGCATACCCTATACTTTAATTTTAGTTGCCGATTTTAGCTTTAATCCCGATGCTGAAGTAACAACTAAAAATAAAAGTTTATTAAGTGTCGAAGATAAAATAACAAATAATATAATTAATAAAGAATTAGAAAATAAACAACTATTTAATATGCTTATGAATAAAAAAGAATAAAAATAAAATGTATTATTATATAGAGTAATGAAAATTATTGAAAAAGAATCAGGCATTGAACCGAAAGGGGCTAAATTTCATACTGCTGACCGCCCTGAAAATTTAAGTGATTTTCTGAATTATGTAAATTTAACTTTAATTATTGGTCTCCCAGCCTCAGGCAAATCATCTTTAATCAAAACGTTACTAAACGGTACAAGAGAAGATAATTTGTACAATAATGTTTTTAATAGCGTTTATTATATTTCGCCCAGTGATACAATGGATTTGAATTTACCCGATGATAAAATCATAAGTTTAGATAAAGAAGATTTAAGTGTTATTTTACAAGATATTATTGATGCTGAAAAAGATCAGGGCGAAGATGATGACCCTCACAGGGTTCTGATAATCCTAGACGACGCAATAAATTACATCAACACCAACAAAAAAGCACTTTCAGTTTTTCGAAAATTAGTCATGAACGGTAGACATATTTTAGGTCGAAATTCATCTGTAGCTCTTTGGATTGTTTCACAAAAAATTAAAAGTGTACCCCTTACAATCAGGTCTCAAGCAAATCAAGTGTTTTTCTTTGACAGTACTAAAGCAGAAAAAGAGATAATTCGTGATGAATTCACCCCACTAGATCGTAAAGAAGCAAATCAATTATTTGAATATGTTTATGATGAGCCACATAACTTTTTATTTATCAATTTACAACTTCCAAAATTTAAAAGAATGTTTAAAAAGTTTAATCAATTAATATTAAAAAACTTTAATTAGGTTGTCGATTTTTATGTGTCTATTATAATATTTGATTAATAAAATCGACACTTTTAAAAGTATAAATATAAATGTGATAAAAAATCTAAAAATAAAATATATATAATATATATATGGATCTAGAACAAGTCATAAAAAAAAGCAGACCTAATATAAATCAAAATACATTAAAAGCATATATAGGAAATATTAAAAAACTTAATAAAATAATTACAAAATCAGATGAAATTAAAAATCTTGATTTTCTAAAAGATATTAATATTGTTATGAACGCTTTAAATGAAAAGTTAACAACTACCAAAAAAAATTATTTAGTAGCTGTTTTAGTTGTTTTAATGAGTAATAAAAACAAATTTGAAAAACAAATTCAAGATTATTCAGATAAAATAAAAGATCTACAAAATCAAGTTAATGACAATTATGATAATAATGAAAAATCAGATAAACAAGATAAAAATTGGGTCGATTATCCTGAAATATTAAATTTATTAAAGAAAGTTAAAAAAGAAGTAACACCTATTTTACAAAAACCTCAAGATCAATTAACAGCAAAAGATAAAGATGCTATTCAACAATATTTAGTTTTATATTTATATTCAGGAAAAGCTTTCCCTATAACTAGAAATGATTTCGCTGAAATGAGAATTGTAAAAGAAACAGATGAATTAGATAAAAATAAAAATTATTTTGTAATCAAAAAATCAGGTACACCGTATTTTAAATTAAATGAATTTAAAACAGCGAAATTTAAAGGAGATATTGAAATTCCAATAAAAGACATGGAATTACGCAGATTGATCAATAAATGGACTAAAATAAATGGCACTGGATTTTTGCTTGTTAATATTTCAACTAATACACCAATGACCCCAAATGGAATATCTAAATATTTACAAAAAATATTTAAAAAACATTTAAATAAAAATATTTCCACATCATTAATTCGCTCTATTTATACTACTCATAAATATAAAGGAAATATGAGTATTAAAGAAAAAAAACAATTAGCAACTGAAATGATGAATTCAAAAGGAACTGCGGAAACAGTTTACAATAAAATAGATTAAAATATTATATATATATAAGTATTATGAATAGTTTAGACAATGTGAAAAATGTTATCGCACCCATCAGATTTGTGCCATTTACAAATAATAAGGGAAAAATTATGGAAGGAATAAAAAGAAATAATAATAAAGTTTTTAAAAATTTAAAAAGAAATGTAATTTTAAAAATTAATTCTAACGTTAAAATATAAGATGGGATTATTTTCAGCTATCGGCAAAATGGCAAAAGCAGTTGCTCCTAAAATTATTAAGGGGTTGAAAGGAGCAAAAAATATCGGTGGAAAAATTGTTAAAGGCATCAGCAGAGGAGCAGGTAAGATCATTAAGGGTATCAAACGTGGAATAATGAATGCTCTAGGTAAATTAAATATTAAGGTAACAGGACAAACCAAAGGTGCTACAGGAGTTGAACAAGTAATAAAAAGAGGAGGTCAAGCTCCAGTTAAATTATCCACGAAACTACAAAAACAAGGCAAATTTAAAATGGGTGGTAAACCAAATGTAGGCGGAAAAAAAGGTAAACGGAGATTATCGTCTGCTGAAATGGAAATGATTGAAATGTAAGGTGTGTCGATTTTTTAGTGTCAATTATAATATTTGATTTAAAAAATCGACAACTGAAAAAATAATAATTAATTATAATATAAATGTATTCACTAATTAATTATTATTTTTATGATGAAGATTTAAATATGGCACATGAACAAATCGACTTTTATCGACAGCGAATAAAAACAATTCAAAATAAAAATGGTATGAATCAAAAAGAAAAAGATGAAAAAATAAAAAAAATAGAATTTACAATTAATTGTATTAAATACACATTTTCATTATAATACTAATCTTTTTGACATTACTTTTTTTTAAAAAGTATTAATATTCTAAAAATTGTAATTTATTAAAATTACGACACATTCCAGTTATAGGTTTAAATGTATCAAAATTTTCATAATAATCTTCTAATTCACGCTGGTAATCCCAAGAATATTTATTATCTAAATATTGAATTAAATCTGTTAAATTTACATGTTTAAATTCATTACTAAAATACTTTCCTTTCATAATTAGATTAACAATACTCATAACTTTTATTTTTCTAAATAAAAATAACTCTATATATTTAATTATATCATTTGTATATTTATATGTAGGATTAGCATCTCTTGGTAATATATCTATAAAAATTCGTTTCTCAACACGAATATTCATTAGTTCTGTAATATTATTTTTTTTCATTTCATTAAGATATTCATTTACTTGTTCTAAATTTAAATGGTCTACTAATGTGTCATCATTAATATCAGATATAGTATAGGAATGTACTTGTTTATTAATATAACTATTATTTAATTTTTTTAAATTAAAATAATTATTAATATCCATACATTTCGGTTGTTTTTTTTTAGAGGACATTAAATGTTATTAAAACAAAATCAATTTTAAAAAAATTAATTTTATAAACTTTAAATTTATAAACTTTTTTTACAAAATCTTTTTGACAATTTTATTTTCTGTTCAAATAGTATAAAATGGGATTATTAGATATGATAAGCGACTCACTCGATCCAAAATTTCAAGTTACTGAATTGACTAAGCCTACAACAATTGCCCGTAATGTTGCGGGAGATCTTATTAACAGGTTACCTTCAAAATCAAGAGATTATACACAACTTGGTCGAAGTACTATGGGTTTACTTGGTAAATCAACACGAATACCTTCAGTTATTAGAAATATTATCTAAATATAATATAATGACTAAACGCAAAAAAAAAGCTATTAAATTAAACAGAAAAATCGAAAAGCCTCACCCTGAAAAAGATCGACCAAAAGATTTTATAGAAGCTCCAACAAAATTTCAACCTAAATTTACAGGTATTGACATAGGAATAATGAAAAATTTGCCTGTTGGTGCTTATTCAGATGTACCAAAATTAGGTGGAGCATTCAACATGAATAATTTATTTGGATAAAAATTTTAATTTTATTTTTTAAAATTTTACAAAATTGATTTTTGTTAAACATAATTTAATGGCGACTAATTATCGAGTTAAGATTATCACGGATAATAATAAAAATAAAAAGGAGATTATCGTTAATTTCAGTGAAAAAAATGACGCTCAAGAATATATAGAAGAAATCGGCAACCTGTTGTCCGATAGGCAAACACCGTTGAAACGAGGGGATAGCTTACCTGATGATTATGAGTTTTCTGAGCGTCATATTTATAACCTAACAGGGGAAAAAATAATAATTAAATTTGAAAAACTAAAAAATGAATAATTTATTTGGATAATAAATCTATTTCAAGTTGTCTTGAAATTTGAAAAATGTTTTTCATCAATGGATTTACTTTTTTGGCTCTGTCATAAAAATAGTTGTAAATAATATCTTTGGTATAAACAGGTAAGCCTATGCTTTCATTGAGATATGCTATTAAATCTTTGATATTGGTAAATGTTTTTTCGGGTAATTCACTGTTAAATTGTGCCGTGTATTTATACTTTTTCATTTATTAATATATTATAATATTTTTATTATTTTAAATAGTTATAAACTAAATAATTAAAATCAATTTTTTTTTAAATATTTTACTTTTAAAAAAAAATATAATAATAATACAATAATGCCAAATAAACAAGAAAAATATCAACTAACTGAACTAGATTATTATAGAGAAAGGGAACTTAAAAAAGCCTTAGCAGAAATAAAAGCCTCTACTATTCCAATTAAAAAAGTTTGGAGTTTAAGCAAACCACAAGTCATGAGTGCTATTAGGAATAGTGGATATAAGCTTATTCCTGAAACGTCCACCAAAGCTGGATTTTTACAAGTTGAAAAAGCTCCACACTTACGTAAAAAGGGAAAAATAAAATTACCACTGGGTGTTAAAGGTAAATTCCCACAGAATCCCTAAAATTTTTTTGGCACACATACCATGTGTCGATTTTTTAGTGTCAATTATAATATTTGAACAAAAAAATCGACAACCCTAAAAATAAATTTTTTTAGTTTTTGTTTTTGACACACAATTTCTGCTTTAAACCCCACTCAAAAATCACATACCACGTTTCAAGCAGTAGGAGTGTGTCAAAAACATTTTCTTTAAGCCTAATTGTTTTTTTTAAAAAATTGATTATATTTTATTTCGTTTTAAACTATTTAAAAAATAAATATATATAGTATAATATAAATGGAAATTAAAAAAAAATTGAAATCCAAAATTGATTTTGATATTAACGAGGTAAAACCACAAAAAAAAATGTTGGAATATGAATATATGAATTATGATGTTATGTATTATCAAAATTACGAGTGGGATAACCTTGAGGGAGTTCAAGACTGGTGTTCACATTTAAGAGAATGTTTCTTTAAACACCCTTGTAAATTAGATGTTGAACAAAGCAAATCTCCGCACGAATTATCCAAGCATCATAAACCTGAAGGTAAAGTAAACGGTCATCGTTATGGTGCTTTTCAAGGTTTAAAATTCAAACGACCTTATACTAACACTTGGAAAACTATGTCAGATCATACAGCATATATAATTTGTTGCGGGGAAAAAAATCAATTGAGTGTGATTGACCTTGATATTAGTAAGCCTTATAAATTTCCTTCAGTTACAACTAGTTGGGAAGAACAGGGAAATGGTCACCCGTTTATTCACTATTTCATCAATGAAAAAAAGGTTGTTGAAAAATGTGAAAATTGGCGTGATACACTTCAAAATATCATAAATTATCTTGGTACATTCACAGTTCAAACCCCATCAGGTGGCTTTCATTTGTATTTTCATAATAAACATTGTGATACCACACCCCATAGTGGGCAAATTTCAAAAATCGATGTTGATTTACAATGTGAAGGGCAAATGATTGTTGGAGCATGTTCAGAAGTTTATGTTCAAAAAGAAGAGGGAAAATTTGATCATCAAAAAATTTATGAATGTATCAAAAATGTAAAACCTGTTGATTTTGAAATTGTTAGAGACCTTTGGGAGTATTTATACTCTTATAAGGGTGATAAAAAACAAAAAGCAGTCAACAAAAAAATGTCTTTAAAACGTATTGAACAACAACGCCCCGTTGATGTAAAGGTTTGGAATTTCAGAGTGACTGATAGTGAACTAAAATATATTGAAGACAGATTACCCGATACTATGTTTGAAAGTTTTGAAAACTATCTCAAAATAACATCATTTTACAAAGCATTTGATCGAAAAAAAGAATGGGACGAAATTTCAAAAAAATATCCCAATTACAATGCTAAAAACAATGAAAATATTTGGCATTCAGCTTGGGGTAATGAACAAGCATATCCAGTAATTGAATGGGTTTTATCCCGTTGTTTAGGTAATTTGACTTGGTTATTACCAAATATCAAATATAAACCAATCAGGGAAAATAAAATCCAACCCGATAAAATGATTAATTCAAATCGAATTAGTCAAGTAATAGACATTGAAGACAATAAAAATTATGTTATTCAATCGCCTATGGCTACTGGAAAATCTTATTTGATTAATGCTCTTCATAATGATGATAAATCAAAAAAAATTATATCAATTGTTTCACGTATTAGTTTGGCAAAAGAACATTTCAGATGTTTTCATAAATATAATGCTGATAAAGAACTTGATGATAATGAATATATCCTTTATTGTCTTGAAAAGGGCAGTTTACAAAATTTTGAAGGAGAAAATATAATTATTTGTATTGATAGTTTAGAACGATTAAGATTTGATGATTATTCCGAATATATTTTGATATTTGATGAATGGAATAGTATTTTCGAATACCTTTGGACATCATCAACATTGAAAAATAAAAGAAGGAAAATCAAAAATATATTAAAACATATGCTAAATGAATGTAAACAATTTATTTGCCTTGATGCTGATATTAGTGATAAATGCTTGGAATATTTGAATGAACCTGATGATCAAAGCCCTCAACAGCCATTCGAATTTATCAAAAATACATTTCTGCCTTTTACAGGTACAGAAGCAGAAGAATTATTTGATTATGAAATTTTGGCAAAAAAATTAGCACATTTGAAAAAATTTATGGTTTGTACGGACAGCAGAACTGAAGCATTGAAATTAAAGAAAAAAATTGAAAAAATATGCGGAATTAGTCGTGATGATATTGTTGTTATCACAAAAGACCATACTTCAGAAGTAGACCTTGATAAATATGAATGTGTTATATTCAGTCCAAAAATTATTTATGGATTAGATAGTCAAATGAAAAGACAAGTATTTACCTTGTTTACAGGAAATACAATCACAGCAAAAGCAATGTGTCAGCAAGTCGCAAGGTGTCGAAATATTGAAAAATTATGGTATTATTTCCCTAATCAAATCAAAGACCTAAAAAATGGCTTTGATTTCAACTGTGAAGAGGAAGTATTACGTCGAATAACTCTGCTTGAACAGTGGAGTACTGAAAAATATGTTCAATATTCAGATTTGATAGAAGAAGCGATTGAAAATGATGATGAGACATTGGGACAAGATTGTTTCACAAATGAATTAGCACAAATGGAAAATAATTATCATTGTAAAAAATTAAAACAAATTATATATGATGAAGATTGTGACAGAGCAAATAAAAAATATCATTTTGTTGACAGCCTCAGACAAAAAGGTTTTAATGTCATTGAAACAACAGGGCTTGTCAAAGCTCGTGATAAAGAAGAGCAAAAAGAACTAAAAGAGCAAGTAAAAGATCAAATCAAAGAGGATTTTATTCAAAATATTGATAATGAAATATATCAACGTACTAATCAAATTTTCAATATGAATAAAGAGCAAATGATTGAACATTCTGAATTGTTCACTGAGCCAAATAAATTTCAAGAGCATATAGCATTTAGTTATCTGTTTTTCGAAAAACAAAAACATTTGAGAAAGAAGTTCAAGGAAGAGTTTCAGAGTGATTATGGTGTAAATGTGGAGCTTGACACGGCATCAAAATGTTTGTTTATTCAGAATTTGATGGATGATGTACAAATTGAGGAAAATTCACTATTTGGTCAGAAAAAATTAAATGAAAAACAAGCAGAAACATATGCGAAACAATATCAAATTTTATTCAATTCAAAACGTAAAATTGATTTTCAAAATTCTTATGATGTTGGTAAAATTTTGAATTGTTGTATTAAAAAAATGTGTGGTAGTAGTCCTTATGATGGCACTGATATAAAATTACCAAAAAATCCACAAACAGGTAAACGACAATCTGTAATGACTTATCATTTAAATGTTGAAAGCAATGATTATAAGTATCATAAAAATGTGTATAATATCAGAGATGAACCAAGAAAAAAACGTAAAGCTTTGAGGGAAGCATTACAAAACGAATGTTTGATTGATGACCCCCTTGACTAAACCAAAGGTATGCTTCGCTAAGGGGTGTCGATTTTGTTAATCAAATATTATAATTGACACTAAAAAATCGACAACCTACCAAATATATCCTTCATCACTCTCCTCATCAGATCCGCTATCATGTAAAATTACATCTTCAATATCACTTAAATTATATGTTATATATTGTAAATGACTTTTCAACATATAATATTTTTCTGAATATCTTTTTTTTTCTTCGTAATGAAATTTTGCTATACGTTCCAATATATTTATGAGAGATTTATAATAAATAACTGAATTCTTTAAATGTTGATTTATTTTTTTTGATGATTTATACAGACTATCTAAAGGGTTTACTCCGTTATGTTCCTGTAAATTTGGAACTATTACATCTAAACAATCTAAAGTGTCGGTCAATGTGGGCATATATTTTTTACTTCGACTTTTATTTTTAAGTTTTTTCCATTGTTGAGAAAAATCTAAAGATGACAGAATGTGTCGATTTTTTGGGATTCTATTTCGTTATTTGGCTATAAAATCGACAGATTTATGACAGTTTCTGTCATAAAACTAAACTTTTTTATGGTGTGTCGATTTTATTTTCTAGTTTGGTTTTAGCAGTGTTTAGGTGTGTCGATTTTATTTTTTTTGTTTTTCAAGTTTGATGATTTTTTTTACCAAAATAAAAAACAAGTCGATTTTGGAATTTTTATTTCGCATATTACAAAATAATATCGCTATGGGCATAAAATTATTTAAAAAAAAAATATATATTATACTATATTATAGGTTATGGAATGTCATAATAATGATTTTGTTGAATTGATGAATTTTTTAGATACGGAAAAAATCAATTTTAAACAAGAAAGTAATTATCTGAAAATTTGTGAAATTTTAAATAAAATCTATAAAAGTCATGTTTCAGGATCATCAAATGAAATATCGGCTTTATATGAAAAAGAAAAAGAGAATAATATATTTTTAAGAGCTTCACGTAAAAACCTAATGAAAGATAATCAAAAACAATACGTAGAGCTAGTGAAATATAGAGATTTATATAATAAATTAGTTTTTAAACAAAAAAGTTCAAAATAAAATATATATATTATAATAATAATGTCTAATCGTTCATTAAATGGTTTTACTTCAAATTTGAGAAGTTTAAATGGACTCGAAGGAGTAGCAATTGAGACAATACTAGGAGGCGATGGTATTTCGATAACGGATAATAGTAAGGCGAAAAAAACGATAAATGTCGATATAAGCAAACAAGAAGCTACGACGGTCGTAGCCGACGATGATTTATTTCTATTAGAAAATGCTTCAGGTACTATAAAGAAAATCACTGGATTACACCTCAAAGATGCTTCTGATGGGTTTTTCTTTAAAAACAATAATGATATTTTCGCCGATGT
>TARA_R100001591_G_scaffold13837_3_pt1 | contig 22087 bp, 28 predicted proteins | sample TARA_R100001591 | Tara Oceans TARA_R100001591 (sample SAMEA2622725) | marine metagenome | biome: marine biome (ENVO:00000447); feature: surface water layer (ENVO:00002042); material: "saline water (ENVO:00002010), including plankton (ENVO:xxxxxxxx)" | depth 5 m
TGCAAACGCATTACTTGATGATAAGAAAAGAAATGGTGAAGATGATGAAACTTTAAAAGAGGCATTAAGTGAAGTTCGAGAATTATATCAGAAAAAATATTTACAAGGAGATATAATTATACCTAACTATGTTTTAAAATTAAATAGTTTTTCTATGGAGATAGAAGAAGGACTTCCACTTGCTCTAAAGTTAATTGGTAAGTTTATGGAGTTAAAAGGTATATCCGAAGATGAAGATATAAGTGGCGCAGAAGTGGAAGTTGCTGGTAAAGAAGATGAAAGAGTAGGAGAAAACGTAGAACATGAGGATGTCTTCGATACTTTACACGAAGAAGACCGTCCTACGTTTGTAGAAACTGCTTCTATGAATCCAGCAGTGCAAGAAGTAGTTGATGAAACTGAAAAGATAAAATTAACTGCTAAGAAAACTAAAGCCTTACCAGTTGACCCTATCTTTTGGTACAAATACAGTGATGAGTATGAAGATATGCCTATACCTATGGGGGATTTAAGAAAACTTAGAAATTTACTTATTGGTGGCGGAGAATATAGGTCTTTATTATCAATGATGCCTATATTTAAAGAAAACCAACAATTAACTGATGAGTTTATTTCTAAGTTCGATGAGTGGGAAAATAACATATCTATGACTAGGAAAAAGGCTCCTTATTATTTGCCTATATCTCCATTTATAGAAGATGAATATTACGCAAGGCAACAGCCTAAAGAAGTTATAGAATTGAAAGTAAAAACAGGAACAGGAGAAATATATGAAACTTCTACTAAAAAGCCAAAAGATAGTGAACTTTTCTTTCAAGAATTTACTAGAGGTAAAAAGGGTAAGAAACAACGAAATATAGTTAGTGAAGAATATCTTGATGAAGTCAATGAGATGACTGAAGATTTCTTAGAAGTTCTTACTATATTTGGGAAAGAAATTAGAGATGCGTTTGATGTTTATAACGAAAAAATATCAGAAAAGGACCAAGGAGATAGCGCATTAGGTGGCACTTTTGGCGCTATAAAACAAATAACTTCTCAAGGTATTAATAGAAAATTACCAACCGAACTAACTAAATCTTGGAATAATTTAATGGAGGCTATGTATGAATATTATATTGAGCCTTTATCTGGAAAATTTTATGTTCAGGCAAAAGAAAGGCCAAGATGGTCAACAGGAAACGCTTGGTTAAATTTATCTAAAATGGTTAGAGATAAACAAGAGCAATTAGTAAGTCCTATTGGTTCTCTATTAGATAAAGGAATGGATGATATAAGGAAGAAAGATGTTGAGTCATTAATTGCCTTCATGCGTTTAGCAACAAGGGGAACTTTAGTAGATGATGAAAGTAGTTTATTTAGAGCCGCTAGAAGGGCTTCAAAAGCATTAAATGAAATATTTGGTCAACAGTTCGATAAAAAGAATAAAATTTCTGTTCTAAATGTAATTAAAGGTGCTATGCCCACCGCTGATATAAAAAATCAAACAAAGGCAATGCAAAGATTTTTTGGTGATTTAAAACCTGATAAAGATAGAAGAGGTAAAAATTACCCAATAGATATGTTAAGACATGCTATTAATCTTCCAGAGTTTACGGCCTTCTTTGGCATTAGTAGTTATAGAGCAGGTGCGCCAAAACGTGACCCCGATGTATTTGGTGAAGGGGGTTCATTGCCTAGAGCAGAGAAAAATTTAGCGATTGGAATGGATGAAGATTTATATGAGTCCTTATTGCGATTAGATAGATTATTTGATGAGTTTCATAAAATGGATGAAATAAATGAGTCTTTGTTGTATGCTCATGATACTATTAGAAAAATGGAAAATAAACCTATTGTTAAATCTTATCTATCATTAACAGATGTAGACCAGATGGGTTTAGTTATTAATAAAATACATAAAGAACATAGGATGGATTTAACTGCCACTGAAATTGATAGAATAGTTAAGGCGGTTTCCTCTTACGAATCTATTTCAAGAAATTATGGAATAAATGAAGAAGTGGTGTATACAATTAAAGCAATGTTTAGGTGATAAAATGGACTGGGAAGAAGTATTAAAGAAAAAGAAAAAGAAAAAATCTACTGTTAATCAGGCTGGTAATTATACCAAACCTACTATGCGTAAAAGAATTTTTAATCGTATAAAGGCAGGTAGTAAAGGTGGCCCTGCTGGTAAATGGTCAGCACGAAAAGCACAAATGTTGGCTCAAGCCTACAAGAAAGCGGGTGGCGGCTATCGTGATTAAATGGCAAGAAGTCTTAAAAGCCAAAACAAAAAGGCAACAAGACTTATCCACTTGGACCGATGAAGAGTGGGGTAGCCAAGAACAACATAGAGCAAAAGCCAAAGGAAAAAAAGTACCTTCTAAAACAAAAGGAAGATATATGCCAAAAGCAACATATCAAAAAACTCCTAAAAAGACTTTAGATTATCAAGATAGAAAGAAAAGAAAAGGAAGAAAACAAGGTAAACAACATATACCAACAGGAAAGAAGTTTAGCCAAAAGTGATTATTATGCCTATAACTAAAAGAAAGAATGGATACTATTGGGGTTCTAAGGGTCCATTCAAAACTAAGAAAAAGGCACAACAAGTTGCTCAAGCGGCCTATGCTAGTGGTTATGTAAAGAAAAGTTGGCAAGATATTTTAAAAAAGGAACCAAGAAAAGGTACGGGTAAAAAACCGCAGGGTTCTACTAGAAGGTTATACACTGATGAGAATCCAAAAGATACTGTACCTGTAAAATTTAGAACAGCACAGGATGTTAGAGAAACATTTTCCAGTTCTGCATTTAAAAATAAACCACATAAAAGGCAGTCACAAATTATTAACTTAGTGGAACAAAGAGCGAGAGTTGCCGCTAGAAGGGCTAAAGACCCTGAAGCGAAAAAGAGATTAAATGCGGCTCATAAGGTTGCTTTATCCCGAAAGGAATCTAGCAAGAGAAAAACACAGAGGATGAAAGCATGAATTGGGAAGATATACTAATAAAACGAGAACTAAAAGATGGAGAAACTACCATTACTCATGATGAATGTAAAGACATGGAAAAAAAGATTTTAGCAGAAGTTAAAAAAGAAGGAGGGGCTTTAGGTATGAAAAATTTAAAGGGAATAGGTTCCCCCAAAAAGTTAAAGATGGTTCTTGAAGATATGAAAAAGAGGGGAACTATTCATGAACATTCTAATGGAGATTTTTATACTCATGAACCAAAATTATCTAAGAAAAGTATTGATTTGATATTACCTAGAGGTAAACAAAAAGTGTTGAAAGCAGAGGATAAAGATTATGATAGAGGATTACTTGTTAAATTATTAAAAAATGGAGGCTATGATATGGCATATTGGGCAGGTAAACATGAGCCTTATCCAGTTGAAGTATTAGTCGATGGAGTATCTATTAAAAAAGATGCTAAGAAGGTAACAATGAAATTCCATCCTGAAATGGAAAAAAAGAGAGGTGATAAAAAATGACATGGGAAGATGTATTGAAAATGCATTGTGGAACACATAAAGTAGATGATGATGATGAAGAGGAAAAGAAAGCATTGGTCGGCAACCAAAAAAGAATAGATGCTGATGGTGATGGTAAAATAACTGGAGAAGACTTTAGACAACTAAGAGAGAAAAAGGCTGACCCAAAACCAATTATTATTAGAACTTTAAAGAAAGAAGGTGGGGCCGCTGGACTAGATGTTTTATGCAAAGCCACTGGATTATCTAAAAAAGAATGTAAAGCGGTGCTTAATTCAATGGATAATGTGAAAACACATAAAGACGGAGATATCATTTTAATGGACGGATTGTGATATTGTGAATTGGTTCGACTTACTTAAAAAAGATAAAAAGGATATGAGAGTGGGTCGAGTTTATCCTAGTGATAGAGAAGGTAAAAAAATAATGATGTTAACACATGAAGGTAAAAAGATTCACGCTGGTGCAAAGGGCTATGGTAATTATAAGCGTAAAGGTAAAAATCGTGGCGGTGGAACTCATAGAAGTAGTAAGCGCAGAGCCAACTTTAGGGCAAGGCATAACTGCGACCAATGTAAAGGTAAAATCACAACTCCTAAATGTTTAGCATGTAAGAAGTTGTGGTGATTTACTTGGATTGGTTTGATACTTTAAAGTTCCATGATAGATTAAAAGAACTTTTAGGCAATCAAGAAGAAGTCATTATTGATTTAGGACCAAGCGAAAGTAAAGTCCAAGAAATGTGGAACGCCAGCAATCCTGATAACCCTTATATTATGCGTAATGTTAAAAACGAAGGTACTTCTAAATACCCCGTTGAAAATTGGTATGGTGTAATTATTAATGAAAATGGTAAAGCAAGATTAGTTGCTATAAGTGGTTTCGCCGTTAGACAAGGTAAAGACGGAAAGCAGTTTGCATATAAAGGGGGAACCCGAACTGTGATTGCTGGTAAAGGATATGGAAGTAAAGCAAGAACAAAAGCCATACAAAATAAACCCGATGTTCCCACTATTGCAGGTTATACAGCCGCAGGTAGTAAGTTGTTTAACCCTAGACCTAGATTTAATCCCGATAGACATAATGTAATTCCCGATGAAGTCATTCAACATTTCAAGGATAATTATGAAGGGGGAGGAAAAAGTTGGTCTATTTCTAAATGGATGAAAATGTTGCGTGATTAATATGGAAATAAAAGACTTAGACTTTAGTAGAAATATGGATTTAGAGTTATCTAAAAATTCCTTTCCTTATTTTTTTACAGAAGTATTAGGCTTTGAATTTACCTCTTTTCATCAAGAGTGGTTAGACTTAATGAATAAAACTGATAGAACGGTTATTATTTGTAGTCGTGACCATGGAAAATCTGTATTCATGCATTCATGGGCAGTATGGCAGTTATGTTTTCAACCTGCTCCTTATCAAATGTTATACATTTCTTCTAATCATAAGCAAACTATGGTCCACATGAGAGATATAGATAAACTGTTTAACAACCCTACTATTGCTCATTTTCGGCCATCAAGAGGATGGGCTGTAGGGAACATTACTCTTACTAATGGTAATTCAATTTTAGAACGTTCAGTAGGCTCTCAAATTAGAGGGCTTCACCCACAAGAAATAATTATTGATGACCCTCTAAAAGAGTTTAGTCTCACCGCTATTAAAAAAGTTACAGATTGGTTTTTTGGTGATATGATTCCCACACTTCATCATACTGCTAGTCTCAGAATGATTGGAACGCCTTTTACTTATACAGATATTTTTAGTTTATTAGCCAGTGAAGAATATTCAGAAGTTTATACTGTTAGGAACTATCCTTGTTTAAATCAAAACAATGAACCACTATGGCCTTCTCGTTGGGATTATGATTCTTTAATGCAAAGAAAAAAAGAAGTGGGTTCATTGAAATTCACAAGAGAATATCTTTGTATTCCTATATCTACTGGGACTGCCTTATTTGCTCAAGAACATATAGATGCATGCAAAGAAGCGGGAAAAAAGGATATTCTACGGTTAAGACATAGAAAGGATTCGGGGTATAATTACTATGTAGGGGTTGACCCTGCTATTTCTACTGATGGTGATTATAATGTTATTATGGTTTTAGAAGTAGACGAACAAAGAAATAAAAGAATTATTTATGTTGATAGACAAAAGAATGTAGAGTTTAGAGATAATATAAATAAAATAAAAATGGTTGCTCAATTATTTGAACCTGATGTAATTTATTTTGAAACAAATACATTTGCTAAATCCTTTACTCAAGAGTTGCGTAATGAAACTGATTTAAACATTAGAGATGTTACTATGACTCGTAGGAAGAAAGAAGAAATCATTCTTAATTTACAAATGAATATAGAAAACGCTAAGATTGTATTCCCTAGAGGAAATGATGAATCGAGAAAGGTGACTGATAACATTATAGAAGAATTATCTATGTTTAGTATTACTGACAGTGGAAAGTTTGAAGGGGTGGGTGCGCACGATGACTTAGTTATGGGACTCGCTCTTGCTAATTCTGCCACACATGATATGTTAGAATCAATTATATTATTAGACGACATGGCAATATTTGATAATGAGCAACCACAGGCCACTGTTATAGGAGGGGGAGCGTTTGGACTTAATTTCTAAAAGTGAAGAAGGGGATAAACTTCGAGAAGAGGCACAGCGGGTTAATGAATTGGCAGAATTAAAGGATAGAGAACAAGAGATAAAAGACCAATTAGAAACGGTTGATAAATGGGTTTCAACTTTACCTCTTATGAGTGATTATGAAGTAGCAATGAGTGTTTCTAAAAAATATAATATGAATATTACAGAAGCAAAATCTCAATTAGATTCTTTTCCAAAACAATATACAATCGAAAACAAATCAATTCCTGAAGTTGTTAAAGATTTAAAAAAGTATAGACGAAAATTAAAAGGAGATAATAAATTAGAATTCACTAAGGGAATAGAAAATTTAATTGTCGCTTATTCTAATCATCTATCGGATTGTATAAAATCTATTTATTGGTTAGCACCATATGAAACTCCCCTTAGACAAATGAGATATACAGAAAATGATTTAAAGAAAATACACTCTATTAAAGATGAAGTAACTAGAAGAGATATTATAGAGTGTTTGTGTAAATTTTGGGAGGCAGAATTACATAGAGGTAACAATTATAATTCTAATTATTCTTCTTTAACTAAAACAATGACTAATTCTAAAAGAGAGTTTAGAAAAATAGTAACTAATATTCCTAATCAAGTTATCAAAACAAATATTTCTAAACAACTAGATGATTTTGTTTTAAAATCAGTATGTAATGAACAAGGAATATCCGCTAGACAAATATATGATAGATTACCAACTAAATTACATAGAAGGGCTTCTCCACAAATTATCTGTAAAATAGCAGATAAAATGAATATCACTAATATAGATGGGGAATATTATAAATTACCTATGGAAATTAAAAAAGACCTTTATGCTTATACTGCGGCCTTTATAGATTCAGATGGTTACATAACTATGGATAGAAATTATAATCCTAGAATTGGAATTATTGCTACGGGTAATAGGGGTAAAGCATTCGTAACTGAATTACATAAAGAACTAGGGTTTGGAAAATTACATTTAGACCAAAAATCTCCACAAGCAACTAGGGCTGTTCAAAGGTTAAACTTTTATTCTCAAGATGATATTACTAAGTTGATTTCAAAAACTAGGCCACACTATAGAATGAAAGGAGATAATGCTGATATTCTTACAGAGTTGATTCGTATAAAGAAAAACCATAAAAAACAATCTTGGGCTAAAGAAAGAATGCAAGAATTATTTAAGTTGATGAAATGGGCCAACCACGCAGACCATGTTAATTATGACTTTTCAAAGGATGGTATAGATGTGGAGAATATTGCTAAATATAAAGAGAATAATAAAATGAGTGTTATGGATAGATTAGAAACAGGAGTAGTGGTATGATGCCTGAAGAAAAAAGAAGATTTTCTATTGTTAATTTCTTTCGGAAATCAACTCCCGTCCCTGCTGATAGAGAAGTATATCAAATGGGAATACAAGAAAGACATCATCCTTTAATGATGACTGGCCCTATAGTCTATCATGTTGCGGATAGTTCAGTTATTCTTAGGACTTGTATAACTCAATTAAAAAATGAAATATTTAGACGAGGATATGAGTGGGCTCCTAAGTTTGCTGTTAAGTGTAAAAATTGTGGTAAAGAGCATGAAGAACCCGTAAAACAATGTGCAGAATGTAATTCTACTAATCTCATTAAACCTAATAAAGACCAAAAGAAATACGCTGATAGTTTTATGAACCATTCTTATGTTAATGAATCAGAACAAATGTTCATTGATGTTCTAAAAGAATTAGAAGACGATTTGAATATAATGGATGATGCTTATTTAGTATTAGTCAAAGAGTATTTTATTGATGGTAATGGTAACATTAGAGCGCATAAAATTAAACAAGTATATCGAGCAGACCCAGTAACTATGGCTATTGTTTGTGATGATGAAGGAAATAAGGGAGGTGACACATATACTTGTATTCACCATAGAGAAATCACTACTAGTGACCCTCATGAAAAATGTTCTGAATGTGGTGGAGATACTTATCCAGTTCATTACACTAACAGAGCGCATGGCTATCAGCAAAATTTCATAAAGGGAGAAGTACTTCATTTTAGTAAGTATTCCCCAAGTAGATTATATGGAACTAGTCCTGTAATAACTTTATGGAATCACTTAACAACTTTAATCGCTATGGAGAATTATATTAATCAAGCATATACAAAAGCAAGAATGCCAAAAGGATTATTGGCAGTTCAAACTAGAAATATAGAATCAATGAAAACTTTCTGGAGGGGGGTAAAGGAAAAGATGGAGCAAGATGCCCACTTTATTCCTGTTATGGGAATAGAAGCAGAGAATGGTAGGGGTTCTGTAGAGTGGGTTAAGTTCATGGATAGTTTAAAAGAAATGGATTACATTTCGGTTAAAGAAGATTTAAGAGATAGGGTTGCCGCTTTCTACGGTGTAAGTAAAATCTTTATGGCGGATAACTCTGCTAGTGGCGGATTAAACAATGAAGGTATGCAAATACTTGTAACTAATCGTGCAGTAGAAATGGCTCAAAATGTTTGGAATAAATATGTATTTCCGTTTATAGTTGAACAATTTGGTATAACTGATTGGAAGTTAATTTTACCTCCTTCAGAAGAAGAAGATGAAATAGCAGTTATGCGTAAAAGAGAAATCGAAGTCAATATTGCTGGTCAAATTAAAAATTTAGGATTTGAAGTTGATATGGATGAAAATGGCAAGTTTATTTTTAGTAAACCAGAACCACAAAAACAGGAGGGCGGAGAAGAGGAAGAAGATAAACCGATTGAATCTGACCCTTATGCTGGAACTGATATTGACCAATCACAACTAGGACAAATGATGGAAGCGGGAACTAGACCTACAATGGCTGAGGCGGGAAAGCCCGCTGAAGTAAAGTCTAAACCTAAGATGAGCGTAGGGCCACCTAATCGTAGTAAAGGTTTACCAAAAGAGGCCGCTAATAATAATGTAGATAGAAGAACTGAAAGAGGTGGAATATAATGAGTTGGATTTCAGTTTTAAAATTAGGAGAGATGGGTTCTAGGAAAACATTCGATGATTATGATAAAGCAAGAAGATTAGCATTTCAGTGGTCTTTTGCGGTTCCTCATGTTATTAGGGAAAAGGAAGGAAAGTTTACAGTTATGATGAAAAGAGATACTTTTAGGGCTACTGATTATGGCCCTGTTATTTGGGAACAACCAGTGAGATGATAATATGACAACAAGAGAAGAAGCGACAAAAATGAGAAAAGAATTAGTTAGGGCTGAGAGAATTTTAGCACAACAAGAAAAAATTAAAGCACCTAAACCAAATTATATGCCAATGCAATTAAAGAAAGAAAAGGATAGACCTGAACCTAAAACTAATAGCGTACCTAATGTAATTCATTTACCTAAAAGAAAAAAACAAAAGAAAGAAAATATACCATTTTTTTAAGTGATTTAAATGACAACATTGTTAAAGGCTCATCTTCGTAAAACGAATAATCCTTTAGATATGTTTGAAATTTTATTACATGAGTATTATCCTACTATCCTCAAAGCCACTGGTAAAACCTTTGTAGATGCTATATTAGATTCTGGAGATTCAGAAGTTTTTAGTAAAGAAACATTAACGGCTTTTAAAAAATTAGCAGGTGCTAGTAAAAGAACTAAAGTAGGAAGATGGATGAATAAAGATAATCCTCCTTTTTTATTAGAGACCGTTAGAGAGAATGACGGTTATGAAGAAGAATCAAGAGAACAAAATCTTATTAACTTTAGAAATTTATTAGAGAAAGAGACTAAGTGGGATGCTTCTAAATATGGAGATTTAAAAAAAATAATTGCTGGTTTAAATCAATTAATATCTATAGAAGATAAAAGACTACAAGGAAAAACGCCAAGGAGCGTTGGTATGTTTGAAGCGGAGCGTTCCGCATCTAAAGAAAAAGTAGTAGAGGTTGATAAAGAATTAGATAAAGACTTAAAAGATTTACAAAAGTTAAGTGGCTTATTAACAAAAGTAGATTTGTTGGATTTTGAAGGTAAATTAGTTTATGAATCTGAAGTAGAAGACCCGTTATTAGAGTTGATTCCAAACAACAAAGCAATAGAAAAATTGGAAGAGGCCGCTAAACCTAGTTATTATTTTAAACCTTTAAATGTTAAAGAGGCTAATCGTAGCCAAAATAGTTCCTTAAATAAATTAATTAGAGATGATTTTGAAAAGGAAATTAAAAGTGAATTCGAAAAACTAAAAAGAGAAAAATTCGGATTAGAAAGATTATCACAAAAAACGAAGCCATTTGAAGAATACAGGGAAGAAAGAAGTAAAGATTTTAAATCATTTAAAAAGAATTGGTTAGATTCCAACTATGAACAAGTAGGCGTAAATACTGAGAATAAACTTTATACAGATGATTCTGAGGTTAAATTGTTTTCTAAAAATAATATGAAAGTAAACGATTTAAAAGAAGAAATACATAACACATTAACTGCTAAAAAGAAATATCCAAGATTAGATGGCTCAAGACCCAGTGTAACTTTATTAGATGCTTTGTTATATGCTATTGAGCAAAAAAGGGGAGTTGTTTTGGAACGCTCAAAAGAAAATAGAAAAAAGTTTTTGAACGATTATAGGGCTTTAGTAAGAGAACTACAAGAAGGAGAATTGATGGCCTTATTACAATTACAAAGGATACCTGTAAGAGTAACACTAGCAAATAATAATTTAGACTGGGAAGAAGAAAAAACAAATATTAAAAATTATTTAAATCAAGAATTTGATAATGTTAGATATCTTAAAGCGGCGGAAAGATTAGATGGAATATTACCTACTGGTATTTTTGATTTTACAGAACCATTAGAAGGATTCGATGATAATGAATTTCTTGATAATTTTAGGAATACCTTTGGTAATAAAGTTATAGTTTCTACGGATAGAACGGAATTAGAAGGACAAATGGAGAATGATTAAATGACATGGGAAGATATATTAAAAGAAGAAAATAAAATTCTTAACGCTTTAGATTCTAAAATGAAAAAGAGGTTAAAGAAAACGCTTCAAGCGGCAGAACCTACAGAGTATTTCGGCCAAGACTTTACACAGTTAGGCGATTTAATTGGTATGTTAGAAGAACTTGATTTGATTAAAGATGATAATAAGATGAAAAAGCGAATGAAATCTATTAATGAGCAAAACGTTGATATGGTCGCTACTGCGAGCAAACTCCGTAAGCAGTATGAACAACTGTATCGACAGGTGAGAAAAATAGTATATCCAAAGAGTGCTGGTAGTTTAAGGGATGATGAGTAATGACAGAAGAAAATAATGAAATGATGGACTTACTAAAAGAATTAGTAAGTAGAATAAAAGAGATTGAAAAGACAGTTTACAATAATGATAATCTTTTGATGAAATCAGGAATGGTTACAACTAACACACCAGTTCCAGCAATGAAAACACATTCAGATGTTCCAGATTCAGATACAATTGCTAAGATGAGTTGGGATGATATAAACAATTTAGTAGACAGATTAGGTGGTAATTAAAATGAGTTGGAAAGAAGTTTTGAAAGCACCTATGCCAATGTCGGTTATAGAAGAAAGAGATACGGGGGCCAAACAAAAAATTATTGATTTTGAAAAGAATAAGATAGAACCTGCCTTTACAGAATATACTCGTAATTTACCACCACAATCACCTGTGAATTTGGAGGTTCTCCTTAGTAGTCGCACTGGTATGAGAGGTAATATTTTTGAAATCAATGAAGCGACTATTAAAGAATTAGGTGGTAATCAAAAACTTGTTTTTAATACAATAGCAGAAATATATGAGAAAGAAGGATATAAAGTTAATAATCGACCTGATTATGGTAAAATAGTAATTACACGATAGGTGAATAAAATGAGTAGATACACACAAGAATACATGGAAGAACTAAAGAAATTCGTTATCGGCGAAGAAATGAAATTGAAAAGAACTAAAGGTGAAAAGGCAAAACCTAAAGAATTAGGCGTTGGGCATCTTTCTGAAGAAGCAAAAGGACAAGATTTAAGGGCTGGAGAAAGAGTTTACGCAGGTGCTAATAAGAAAAAGTAGGTGATTACGTGTGCCTCTCTTATTTCAAAAAGATAAAGACTCTTTAACCATAAGGGTAATTCAGTTTTTTGAAAAAATGAGAATGTCATACTTATCTGCTTTATCGGATAAGAAAACCTATGGTAAAAAATGGTTAAGTGAAATTAAAACACTTAGAAAACAATGGGACGACATAGATGATTTTGCACAAGCAATTAAACGAACTATAACAGAAAAAGAATTATTTTCTAATGAAGCAGAAAATGTAGAGAGTGATGACGCTAGAAGAATATATGAACAAATAAAAGAATTAAGATATTCTTCTGAATTAGTTAAAGACCCATTTGCCAATAAATATGGGGAAGAAGTATTAGATAAACTAATGAATAGTGAAGTATTGTTAGCCAAGTTTATTCACTGGGCCATTAGGAATCATGATAAATCATTTAGTAAAGAAGCGTGGGAAAAAAACGATTTAGAACCCGATACTATTACTGAAGGTTATAGAGGATTAAATTTAGCACCGAAAGATGTAGTTGATTTTATTGTAGAACATTACGGTGATGGTAAAGATACTAAAAGAATAGAAGGTAAATTTAAAGCGGCTGAAAACTTATTAGAAAAAATTTATATTGCTCATCACAGTAAATCTACTTGGGATAACCTTGTTAGTTTTAAAAAAGCAGAAAAATCAGAATCTCATTTCTTAATTCCTAACAAGCCAATGTATAGAATTTTTGAAATAAGCGATTTAGAAGAATTGATAGGATTCACTGGTAAATGGGTAGTCCAAGAAAAATATGATGGGATGAGAATACAAATTCATAAGATAGATAACAGGGTAAAAATATTTTCTTTTAATGGTAAAGATATTACAGATAAATGCCCTGCTCAAGTTAAAGTAATGAGGGCAAAACATTTTGGTGATTGTATTTTGGACGGTGAACTAATGTTATTTGATGGTGAAGAACCACTACATAGAGCAGAGGTTGTTGCTAGAATTTTTAAGAATAAGAAATCAGATACAACATTAAGAGCGCATGTTTTTGATATAATGAGGCATGAGGGTGATGAATTATTAGATACTGAATTGTCAGAGAGACTTACAACATTATTCAATAACTATTCACCTCATTCAGATGAGATGTTAGCATTTCCTTCTAAAAAAGATACTCGCTATGCTGATTCTATAAAAGAAGTGGGAGAATATTCAGAAGAAATTATGAAAATACCTACTGCTGAAGGGGTTGTCATAAAAGATATAACTTCTACTTATTTTATAGGAACTAAGAAAAATCCTAAATGGGTTAAATGGAAAAAATTTGTTGATTTAGATTTAATAGTATTAGATAAGAAAACTACTAAATCTAATCTATTTAGTTATACTTTAGGTGCTGGACCTTTAACCGATGAAGATGATTTTAAAAACTTTAAAGAAATAGATGATAGAAAATACTTAGATGTCGGTAAATCGTTGAATACAAAAATAGATGTTGATATTGGTAAAATTATTAGAGTTAAAATTGATGAAGTTAAAAAAGACAAAGAAGGTGGATATAAAGTATTATCCGCTAAAGTAATAGAAATACCTGAAGTGGAACTTCCAGAGAAATTAATTACTTTAGATTTTTTATCTCAAGACACTAAGAAATCTCTAAATTATGATATTAAAGCGTTAGAAAAGGGATATTCAATAACTGATACTATACATGGTGAAGCCACCCTTATCTTTAAATCTGATTTAGATGGATTTACTTTTTATGGTTTTGAAGAAAATAATTTAATGGCGAAGAATGCAATGTTAGATATCGACATATGGAAAAAAGAAGTAGAAAATATGTTAAAAACTCAAAAATCTAAACTTAGAGTGGCAATTAAAAATTTCTTAATGAAAGATAGAGATGGTAAACCTTATGGAAAAGTAGAGGAATTTGTTTCTGAAAAATACTCAAAAGAATTTAATAATTTATTTGGAGGTAAAACTAAAAAATTAAAAGATTGGTTAAAGAATCAAGAAAGTATTACTCATGATAAAGAAAATGATATGTTTCATGCTAGGTTTGATATGATAGAAAAATATGAAACTCCTAAAAAATATAGAGAGGGAGAGTTTAAAGTCTATCGTAAGGATAATGATAATTTATCTATTATGTTTAAATTAGATGAAGAACTTATTGGTTGGGAAATAGATATAGAGGAAGAAGATGATATTTTTAGTTTATTCGGTAAATCTGGAAAGTTTCCCGCACAAGTAGAAAATAAATTCAGAAAAGGAAAACTTATTGATTCTGGTAAAGTAAAGTTAGGAGTACAAAGGCATGGTTATCATGAATATTTCTTAGATGGAAATAAATTTGAAACTAAATTTCATGTAAGAGTTATTCCTGTCGATGGTAAAGATATGTGGCTTGCTTGGACTGGAGTTGAAACGGAACCAGTTAATCCAGAAACAGATGATGGTATTTGGGATATTAGAGAGGATAAGAAATCTAAACTAGTTTTGAAGGAATAATTAATATAGTTCATTCAGAAAAGCACTAAACAATGAGCGCAACCTCTATTTTAAAAACAGTTACCCCTACAAGGCATGATTCTTTTAGTATTTTAAAATCTAATGATTTAGTAATTGGAGGATATGCCTCAATAGAAATGGTTGATAAACAAAACGATTTAATCACTTTAGGGGCTTTAAGAGAAGCCGTTGACAAATATATGAAAATTACTAAATTTAGAAATGTAATGACTAATCATTCTAATGTTCAGGTAGGAGAAGTTATTTCTAAATATAGAGATAAAAACGGTAAACTATGGAAAACAGATGTTGATGATGTTGGGTTTTTTGTAGTTATTAAAATGAGAGAGGATATCGAAAAAGCAAAAGAAGTTGGCCGAGAAATAAGAAACGGTAGTCTTCGTTCTTTTAGTATAGGTGGGCAAGCCTTAGAGAAGAGAAAGAAAAATCATAAAGAGTATGGGGAATACAATGAAATCTCCAAATTAGAATTACATGAAGTTACAATTTGCGAAAAAGGAATTAATCCAGAAGCAAAGTTTGATATTTTAAAAATGGAAAGGGGTGAAGCAAAAGTGAATGAAATAGAAAAAGCGTTAAATGAATTGAATAATACTTTAGATAGAATTAACAATATATCTAAAATGGAATTTTTAGAAACATTAACTAATTATAAAAAAGGAAAAGCAACTTTACAAGATGTCCAAGATACTGCTAAAAAAGATATATTTACTACTAGAGGAAAAATAGACCCTAATAATAGAACATTAAGAAGATTAGTAGAAGAACAAATTTTTACTAGAAGAGAGTTAAATGAAATGGTAGAAGAACATAATTCCGAAGCAAGAGACAAAATGAGTGGAATGGATATGCCAATGGGGATGGACGATGATGATGTAGAAATGGCTAATTTAAACAAATCTACAGAAAAGCATATAAAGAACATAGTGAAAAACGCTGATTCAACGAAGGAGGCAACAGATATGTCAAACTTAAATAAAGAAGATTATATGGACAAAGAAGATGAAGAGAAAGCCATGTACGGTAAAGAAGACATGGAAGATAAAGCACATGGAATGATGCATGACAAAGAAGACATGGATAAAGAAATGGCAAAAGAAATGGACAAAGAGATGGATAAGGAAGACATGGAAAATGCACAATACATGGACACCGAAAAGAAATCAAGACCTGATTTGGCTACTGGTCAAATAGAAGCAGGTAACGCAGGTGAATATGTAGATGACCCACATCCTCAATTAGATGGTAATTACATGGCTAAGTTTGAAGACCAATCTACTCTTGATTTATCTCCAGAGAACTTAGAAAAGGCTTATGCAGAATTCAAAGCAGAACAATTAGAAAAAGCGGCTTATGAAGCAGTTAAAAATCAATTCCAAACAAGATTTGATGCTGAAATGGTAGCAAAAACAGAAGAAATTGAAAAGGCTAATTATGATGCTAAAGCAGAAGTAGCAGAATTAAAAGAACAATTTAGTTCTCTTTTAAAATCATTAAAAGAAGAAAAAGAAACTGTAATTAGAAAACAAGAAGAAGTAGTTGCAGAACTTAATATTCCATCAGGCGATGAAATCGCTAAAATGGATTGGAGCGACATAAATGCTCTAGTTGAAAGGCTGGAGGGCCAAATTTAAAGGAAGTGAATAAAATGACAAAATACATAAACACAATAAGAGATTTAGAAGCGGCTACTTATGGTAACATAGGTGGTACTGGGAATGGATTGTTGAAAAGTGCTGGTATTGTTGGTTCTATTAACAGTGGATTTACTGGTTCTAGTGACACAGCATTAACATTAAATGGTACAGCAGGTAATAACTTAACTGCACTTTACAACATAGTATATGGGCAAAAAGTTTGGTCAATGATTAACCAAGAAATAAACCCACTAGCAATTCTACCTAAAAGACCATACACATCAAGTGGATGGAGAGTAATGACTAACAGACCTCAAGGTGGTTCAGCGGCGGCATTCTCCGTTGGTGCTACAACTGGAACTGGCGCTCAAGGTGCGGCAAGTCCTGATGGTGACTTAATTGGTGGTGTTGGAGAAAATGAAGCATTAGACAGTACACAACTAAAAGCATTGGCTCCTGAATATACAACTCTATACATGAATCCAAAAATTGTTGCTCACATGTTTGATTACAGTGAATTAGCGGCAGAAATGGCAAAGATTGATGATGGTGTTGGAGACATTAGAAAACTTATTCGTGAAGATATGGGTAAATTCCATGCAGAATCTCAATCAGTTATGCTAGTAATGCCTCTTGAAAACTATGATACACTTGGAGCAGATACCTCAAGCGGAAGGATTCGTGAAAACTATACTTCTCTATTGAAGATTGTTAGTAGTAATGATGAATTATCAGACAGCGGTGGTGAACTTGATAGACTTTCAAGTGTTTCATCCGCTATTGCTGACTTAGATGCTGATGTAACAACTCTTTATGGAAACACATCAAGAGCAAGTGGAGCATCATTCATGGATTCAGTGGTTAACTACGGTTCATCATACGCAACAGCAGGTAGAGTTTTAACATTAAGTATAATCAATGATGTTATCCAAAACCTACGATTGAACGGTGGAACTCCAAATGTTATCTTAACAGGATATGATACAATCCAAGCGATATCTGACTTGTTACAAAGCCAAGAAAGATTCATGGATGCTAAAGAAATCATACCTACACATAACGGTGTAAAAGGTGTAAAGGGTCAAGAAGTCGGATTCAGAGTAGCAACATACTACGACATTCCACTAATTCCTTGTAAAGACATGCCTAAGACTGGTTCAGCATCAACAGGTATATCTGATATGTTGTTATTAGACACTAACCACTTATGGTTTGCAACTATGAAGCCAACCCAATACTTCGAAGATGGTATCAATCATGGAAACCCATTCGGTGTTGGTGTACTTGGAAACAGAGGACTTTACAGAACAATGGGTGAAACTGGTTGTACTTTCTTTAGAGGACAAGGAAAAATCACCAACCTAAAATGAGGTGATTTAATTGGCTTTAGCATTTACAGTAACAATATTAGAAGACCACAAAGGTACAACTGCTCCTAGAGTTTCAGGTGATGAATACTTTGTTGATGCAGTAATAGATGTAACATCCCATGTAGCGGCGGGGGCTGTAATCCCCGCCAGTGAGTTCGGTTTAACGACAATAACTGCGGCTTGTATTACAGGTTCAGAAGGTGGAAACACTAGACTTGCTGGAATTGAAACAAGTGCGGCAGGGGCTTATGAGTCGGCAACTTCGATTGCTCTTATCTTTACAAGTTTAGATGGTACTAATGCAACAGTAGCAGATGATGGCGACCCAACTTGTGCAGTGAGAGTTAGAGTATACGGTTTAATCTAAGGTGATATCTTTGGCTAAAGTATCATTACTTCCCAAAGAGGAACAAGATGAAAGGGATACAATAAGTTCTTTCGTCTTTCAAGGTATAACCTTTGTAGCGGGTGAACCAGCACAAGAAGTAAGTACACAAATTGGTGTTATGTATATGAAAGAACCTAACTTTCTAGTACAATTCACCGATGAAGACTTCAAAGATTTACCTGAAGAACTATTGGTAGAAATGGGAGAGAAACTAAATTGTGATGTAAAATCAGTAAAAAATACATTACTACCTAGAAAATCCGTAGCATCTAAAGTTAAAACCACTCTAACAAAACCTAAAATTGTTAGAGAAAAGAAGGTAGAAGAACCAGCAGAAGAAGAAAGTTCTGATGAGTAATTTTATACCCTTTGAGTAATTAGCACCTTTTAACGAGGAAGAAAAGCATGACTGGAATAGGTGGATGTAGAAGTAGCGGTAGGCTTCAAAACGATAAACAGATTATAAAAGGACAAGGCAAAGTTATCAGTATTCATGGGATTGTAATTGGTGCGGCATCTGCAATGATAGAACTTTATGATGTTGATGATGCAGGTGATATTGCGGCAGATAATCTTGTGGGTGTATTAGGACTTGAAAAATCGGCTAGTGGAGAAGCAAGATACGCTGAATCTGACTTACATGGTGTTCTATTTAAAATAGGTCTTTATGCAGATATAACTTATTTGACTGGTTCTAGTGGTGCGGCTTTCACCGTTGAGTTTAATTGAGGGTTATAGATGGCGGCAATAGATAAAGATACGAGACTAATAATGACAATAATGTATGTAGGCGCAATGGCTGGAATGAATGTTTATTTCTATTCAGTGTATGGTGCTGAATTACCATTTACTGCTTTTACACATGCAGTATTATTCAGCCTAATTACGGTTGGAGTTATAATGTTACAAAAATCACTATTTGACATGGTGGTTAATGAACGATTTGAAATGTGGTTACTAAATAGAAAGATTGACCTTTATTGGGAAAAGAAATCAAGAGATGAAGCACAAAGAAAGAAAATAAAAGATTCAATGGCTCAAAGGAATTTAAATTATTATTCCCCACAGCCGTCTTATGATGAGGTAAATGAATCCTTCCTAAAGGCATTAGAGTGAAGGTGATTACCTTTGTTAGATAGACTCTTAGGAGTAGATGAGCAGTCTTTGGCTTATGATTTATCAAGAGCGCATTCAGCAGATGTTTTCTTTTTAAAATTAAGAGCATGGATTTGGGGAACGATTGCTGGTGTTTCTTGTTTTATAATCGGTAATGTTTTAGGTCACTTTGGTTTCGATTTAATTAGAATGACAATTAACAGTTTTAATGGTATATTCTAGGTGGGTTTAATGTGGCAACACTACTTACAGGATTTGCAATTATAACCGCAGAAGCGGCGGCGGCATTTTATAGACGAATTCACGCTTTAAACTTTGGAGTGTATGGTGCTAGTAAAGTTGGCAAAACTACATTACATAGTCAATTAAGAACTAGGGGAGAAGTACCCGTTATTAGAGATAGAACTGTAGGATTGAAAAGAGCAACAAGAAAAGTTGTAAAAATTGATAAGGATTCTAGGACAATTAAAACTGCTGATGTTGGTGGTCAAACTTATTTTTGGGAAGAATGGAAAAAAGATATGCGTAAAAGAAAAGTAAAATATATTATTTTTATGATAGATGATAGGCACTTATCGGAAGCATATAATTTAGAACATCAGTTATCTTGGAAATACTTGGTAGATGTTGTATGTGATGAATATTGGCGATTACCAAAGGGTAAGTCTAAAAAGAAGAAGGATAAGGATTTCCCCATCGCAGTAGGTATATGGGCGAATAAGTTTGATTTGTGGAAGGATAAATATGAACACAACGGGGCCATTGACAAGCATCCTATTTTTGAACCGTTCAAACTCGGAATGCAACGATTACAGGATAGAGGTATTCCCTGTTTCAAATACATCGTGTCTGCGAAGTCCGACCCAGAAATGGTCTACAGAGGAATAATGACAATGGTAAAGGAGTATTGATAAAATGGCAAGCATATATACACCAAACATAATAGGAAGTAATAATACAATGATTAACCCTTTAAAAATTAGTAGTAACGCTAGGAATGCAGGGCCAATTATAAATTATGAGTTTAAGACTTTTACATTAAAGAAACAATTAAAGGAATTACTTACAATTTTAAAACCTGAAAAGAAAAGATTTATTTTTCAATATGGATATAAATTTAATATTAGAGATAGATGTGTGGTTTGTGGAGCACATCATATATGGGAAGCGGGAGATAATCTTAGGCCACCTATCCCTCTAACTGGTGTAACAAAGGGTAGACCATTAAGAGGAACTTATTGTCCTAGACATGCTTCTATGCATAAACAACTAGAAATGATAGAGCAACAAGTCATTGCCGAGAAACATGGATTAGAGTTTAAAAAGTATATTCCTAAACCAAAAGTTCCACAACTTATGAATAGGGGACCACTAGTTACTCTTTCACAGGGAGATATAATTTCATTAACCTCTAAAGGTTGGCAAATCACACCGCCACAAGCGGAAACCACAACAGCGGAACAAAAGTTAGTAGAATTACTTATAGAATTAAAAGGAAAAATAGGACAAATAGATGAATTAGTAGGTGAAGAATAATGGGAATATTAGGAACAAGTAACGGTGCATTAGCATCACAAATGAATCAACATAGTACTGATAATTTTAAAGCAATGAATAATCTTTTAACATTACAAGATAATCATGTAGAAGAGTTTTTACTTTATCATGGTGAATCATTCTTTACGGCTTATGAAAAATTACTAGAGGATGTTATTGAAAGAGTTATGAGTAAAATGTTAACTAAATTGCATTTTAAATTAGAAGCAACTCAAGGAGATATTAAGTTAGAAAAAATGTGCCTTGCTGAATATGAAAGAATAACAGAGGAAAATATTCAACTAGATATACAGCAAATATTGGGAGCATCTATAAACCAAGAAGTTGTTTATCAAAGACAGATGGCTAAGAGTCAATACTTAGAAGCACAGGGATTTGGTGATGGTGGTTCTCCAGCGGGCCAAGGAATGCCAGCGAATACAGGAATGATGAACAACCAAGTTCCTAATAATATTCAAGGACAACCGATGACTGGAGGAATGAATCAAAATATGGCTATGGGCCAAGCGGCAATGACAAATCAATCTGGTTATCCAGTTCCGCCAGCAGGTTATGATAACTATAACAATCCATACTGGATAGACCCTGCTACTGGTCAAGCAAGTTATAATCCTCCAAGTGCAGGTTTAGGATTAGGTAAGATGATACAAAAGGGTGCGGCATGGGCTAAATGGCTTGCTTAAGGGTGAGTTAGATGGCTGAAGAAAAAAGATTTTATCTTCCCATAGTAGGCAAAACCGATGTTAGATTAAAAAATATAGATGATTATAATGTTAAAAAACTCGTATTAGATTACATTTTTATATATTATGAAAAGGATAGGATGGGATTAGAAAACTTAGATGAACTTTTAGAAGAACAAGATGAAGAGTTTGAAAAGAGAAATAAAGAATATACTCAAGAAAATATAAACACTTTATATGATTCATTTAGTGAGGCTTTAGAGTCTGTTAAAGATATGAATTTAAGACAATTAATTTTAGAAGATTATGCGGAGTATAGAATCAAATTACCTAAAGATATTATAAATTGGGTTAAAACTTTTGATGGTGATGTGGAAGATATTGAAACTATGGCTGTAAGTGATTTATATTCTGAAGAAAAAATTGCTCCTTTAACTGGTGTTAGGACTGCTAGACAAAGACAACGAATAGACCAATTATCAAGTGGTATTCCTGATGATATAATTTTACAAAGAATACAAGAGGGAGAATTATTACTGGCAGAAACAGATAAAGACAAAGTAGGATATGAAATTAAAGTGCCTTCTTTTTCACCTGAAAGCCCACTATCTAATCAAAAATTATTGAGAGAATCGGGTGT
>TARA_R100001591_G_scaffold50981_2_pt1 | contig 21887 bp, 34 predicted proteins | sample TARA_R100001591 | Tara Oceans TARA_R100001591 (sample SAMEA2622725) | marine metagenome | biome: marine biome (ENVO:00000447); feature: surface water layer (ENVO:00002042); material: "saline water (ENVO:00002010), including plankton (ENVO:xxxxxxxx)" | depth 5 m
ATTTTGTACTGATGCTATTTTTTTTACACGATTTTGGATAATTTCGAATCAGGGAAATATTATGAAAGATGATGATAAAAATAAATTTGTACCAAAGATTGTCGGTGGAAAAAATTCAGGGAACAAGAAAAAAGAATTAACATCGAAACAAGAAGCCTTCGCACAGGCAATTGTATTTGGGGTAATGGATGACGACACAGGCAAGAAGAGACATTTGAATGCATCTGACTGTTACAGATCAGTCTACAATGTAGGGAAGACCACCAAACCTTCATCGGTATGGACTGAAGCATCCAAGTTATTATCGAACCCTATGGTCTCGCAAAGGGTTACCCAACTAAAAGAGCAAATGAAGACCCATGCACTATCTTCTTCGCTCTCGGAAAGAGACAAAATAATTGAGAGACTTTGGGCAATGGCTGACAATGGTCAAGCAGAAGCATCTCAATTAAGATCATTAGAGTTATTAGGAAAGAGCATTGGTCTATTTTCTGATAGGGTTGAAATATCAGAGACCAAAGACCTTGATACTGTAGAGCAAGAGTTAGTTGAAAAGCTAGTAGCCTTGCAACAAACCGATAATAAAAAATAAACAGTACACCTAAAATGATCTAATTAAGGTTATATGGTTTTAAACAATCAAGACCCCTGACCCCCCTGTCAAAAAATACACACACTATACACTACACACACTAATTTGCTCAAATAATCACACTGATTTCACGAAACTAACTAATTAAAAGGCTTATAAGGAGTAGTGTTATTAAAGCAACACCTAAATACATACCACTTTGACTGTTAATTACTGAATTTTCTTCTTTTTTAACAGTTTTTTTCTTAGTATTTGCTGATTTTACCTTTACATTCGTAGATTTTTTTACCATTTTTTCCTCCTCTGTAGTTATTTGGGGATGGCTACCCCTTTTTTTCAGGGATTTAACTAAACAATCCCTTATATAAAAAAAATTTCTGCTATTTTTTACGGATTTCCTTTGGCATATTCTTAAATTCCCCTGTATTATCTATCTAAGACTAGATTCTATCTAGATACTAGATAGTATCTAATATAGATAGTATATAGTTAGATTCTATCTAGTTACTATCTAAGAATAAGAATATACTCTTGCTTAATTTTTTGCAAGTTAATTCGTTAGGGCACTATTTCTAAGCAGTTTGTGTAAGACTTGGCAATTATGTACCTGACGAGGAAGTCCTTCGTATCCTCCCTTACTTAGGACTTCCAAATCTTTTGTTTTTATGTATAATATTTGCAGGGAGAAAATAGACTATGAAAAAAAATGATGAATGCCCAACAGTAGAAGGAGAAGATTGTACAATATCCTTTAATGCTGAGTATGTACTAATATCCCATAAAAAAAAATTTTTTAAAAAGTACCTCACGATAGATGAACATGAAAAACTTTTTAAAAATATATCTAGAAGTTATTGGGATAAGAAATATCAACACGATCAAATTACTTTACTAGAGGATGCTATAAAGGTACAAAAGAAATCGAGGAAAGTTTTATCAGATGCAGAAGAACTTTCTTCTGATATTGGTTTAATGATAGACAAATTTTAATGACACTGACTTACTTTGATATTTTTGGTATTGCGGCTCTCCTAGTATTACTGTTAAACTTTTGGTTGAAAAAGTAATATGTCAAAAAAATATATCCATGTGAATATGCACAAGATTAGAGCTAATAAAAAACACGGAACAAATGATCCTGTACTTACTGTTAAGCAAGGTAGAAAAAATACTTATGGACATAGTGTAGAAATATTAGGTAATAGTAGAGTAGTATATGGTGGTAACGATAAGCCTTTACTTCCATGTGGAGCACGAGTAGTAATTGAAACAGAATCAGAGGTACTGATAGATGGAAAACATTATTAACGCTATAAAAAGTATTATATCACCTGAACAAAGTTGGTCAGCTTTTGTAATGAAGATTACAAGTCTTCTTATTGTTTCTGTTATTGCTTATATTGGTTTCCAACAATATACAAATCTAAATGTAGAAGAAGATAGTGAAATACCAATAGTAGAAGTATTTGAAAATGATCCTGAAAAAGTAATCAAAGTAGAAGATTTAATTACTAGACTTCTTAGGTCTGACAGAAATATCGAATCAATATGGTTATATGATTGGGTGGATGCTAGAAATGTAGTTCCTTTAATTACTGAACCTAGAAATTCTGCTGATCTATTACCAACAGGTTATTGGATGGAAGGCGATGAATATGTTATTGGAAACTTTGTTTTAAGCCAATGTACTTCTCTTGAAAGAAATGTTCCTAATATAGCTTGTCCTATAATGAGTTCAGAAGATGCATGGGGTGTATTACTAGTAACTTATCAAGATGGTGTAGAACCTAATATGAAAACAACAAAAGCAACAGCAATGAAGATTTCAGAAATATTGTACTTGATAGATAGATAGATGCGTAAAAGAAATTACAAAAAAGAATATGAAAATTATCATAGTTCTAAGAAACAAAAGAAAAATAGAGCATCAAGAAACGCAGCTAGGAATGAGAAAATAAAAGCAGGTATAGTGCAAAAAGGTGATGGAAAAGATGTTCATCACAAAGACGGCAATCCTAAAAACAATTCAAAAAAGAACCTAGCTGTAGTTAGAAAAAGTTCTAATAGGTCTTTTGCTAGAAATAAAAAAGCAGGGAAAAGATGAACCTTCCTATAGATACTAGTTCTATATTGCAAAATTTAGATCAGTATTCAGCAAGTGATAAAAAAGAATTACTAAAGTTACTTGATGAGTATGAAATAGCTAAAAGTAAAAAAGCTGCACAAGAAGATTATTTATCTTTTGTTCGGCAAGTTTGGCCAGCATTCATAAATGGAAATCATCATAAAGTTATGGCAGATGCTTTTAAGGATGTTATAGATGGTAAGTTAAAAAGATTAATTATCAATATGCCTCCTAGACATACTAAATCTGAGTTTGCTAGTTATCTTTTACCTGCATGGTTTCTTGGTAAATATCCTAATAAGAAAGTTATTCAAACAGCACACACAGCAGAACTTGCTGTAGGCTTTGGTCGTAAAGTAAGAAACTTAGTTGGAGACAAAGACTTTCAAGAGATATTTGGAGAAGTAAAGTTACAGGCAGATAGTAAAGCTGCAGGTAGATGGAATACAAATAAAGGTGGCGAATACTTTGCGATTGGTGTCGGTGGTGCTGTTACAGGTAAAGGTGCTGATCTTTTAATTATTGATGATCCTCATTCTGAACAAGAAGGTGCATCATCAGATGCTGATGTATTTAATAAAACATACGAATGGTACACTTCAGGTCCTAGACAAAGATTACAACCTGGTGGGGCTATTGTTATTGTTATGACAAGATGGCACGACAGAGATTTAACAGGTCAGATTATCGATGCAAGTATTAAAAGAGGTGGATCAGATGAATGGAAGGTAATAGAACTACCTGCTATAATGCCTTCAGGATCACCACTCTGGCCAGAATTTTGGAAACTAAAAGAACTTGAAGCATTGAAAGCAGAACTTCCTATTTCCAAATGGTCTGCTCAATATCAACAAAACCCTACTTCAGAAGAAGGTGCTCTCGTTAAAAGAGAATGGTGGAGATTGTGGGAAGAAGAGTATCCTCCTCATTGTGAATTTATTATTCAATCATGGGATACTGCTTTCTTAAAAACTCAAAGGAGTGACTATTCAGCTTGTACTACATGGGGAGTTTTTTATGGTGAAGATGAGTTTGATGGAAGAACTGCACCACAACTAATTCTATTAGATGCATTTAAAGATAGATTAGAGTTTCCTGAATTAAAAGTAAAAGCAATGGAGATGTACAGAGAATATGAACCTGATGCTTGTATAATAGAAGGAAAAGCTGCAGGTATGCCTTTAATTTTTGAATTGCGTGCCGCAGGTGTTCCTGTTTCAGAATATACTCCGAGCAGAGGAAATGATAAGATAGCTCGTGTAAATGCAGTTGCAGATTTATTTGCGTCAGGTGTTGTATGGTATCCTGAGACTAGATGGGCAGAAGAAGTTATCGAAGAGTTTGCATCTTTCCCAAATGCCTCTCATGATGATCTTGTTGACAGTAGCACTCAAGCTCTGATAAGATTTAGGCAGGGTGGTTTTATTAGTCTATTTAGCGATGAAGAAGATGAACCATATAACGAAAGAAGGAAGGCAGAGTATTATTAGGAAAAAAAATGCCACATTACACAAAAGATTTAAACGAAATAATTAAGGGTTTAGAAAAAGCTAGTAAACTTCATGCTGCTCAAGCTAAGAAACTTAGAGCTATCAATAAAGATCAAAAAACTAGATACACTTCAAAAACTAAAACTAAGAAAAAAGTTACTAGAAAAAAATAATGGCTATAGATAAATCAATAAAACCTAGTGAAGCTGATCAAGTTAAAAAAAGTCTTAATGGTCTTGCTACAGAAGTAGAAATAGAAATAGAAACTACTCCTGAAGAAGAAGATGGAAGTATGATTATTCAAATTACTGAAGAGATGACAGGTCTCGAATCAGGGTTTGGAGAAAATTTAGCTGAACTTATGGATGATGCAGATTTAGATGCACTAGGATCAGAACTTGTAAGTTTATTTGATGCAGATAGAGAGTCTAGGTCTGATTGGGAAAATACTTATGTAACAGGTTTAGATCAATTAGGTTTAACGATAGATGAAAGAACAGAACCCTGGCCAGGTGCTTGTGGTGTTTTTCATCCGTTACTTTCAGAAGCAGTAATTAAATTTCAATCTCAAGCTATATCAGAAATATTTCCTGCCGAAGGACCCGTAAAAACAAAAATTGTTGGGGTTATTGACGAGGAAAAAGAAAAACAATCTCAGCGTATAGAAGAATATATGAATTATATTTTAACCGAACAAATGGTTGAATATAGAACTGAAACAGAAAAATTATTATTTTCGTTACCTCTAGCAGGATCAGCTTTTAGAAAAGTTTATTATGATACAAACATGGGAAGACCTTGTTCAATATTTGTACCTGCTGAAGATTTTGTTGTTAGTTATGGTGCAAGTGATTTGCTTACTTGTGAAAGAGCAACTCATGTAATGAAAAAAACAGAAAACGAAATTAAAAAATTAATGTATTCAGGTTTCTTTAAAGAAATGGAATTACCTTCTCCTTCTCCTGATATCACAGAAATAACAGATAAATATAATAAACTTACAGGTGAAAGTGATACAAGTTTTGACAACGATAATCGTTATACACTTTTAGAGATGCAAGTTGATATTGACTTAGAAGGTTTTGAAGATATGGAAAATGGAAAACCAACAGGTATTGCCCTTCCATACATAGTAACCTTAGATAAATCTAGTAGAAAAATTCTTTCAATAAGAAGAAACTACGAAGAAAGTGATCCTAAAAAAATGAGAAGACAGCATTTTGTTCATTATCAATATTTACCAGGTATTGGTTTTTATGGATTTGGATTAATTCATATGATTGGTGGTTTAAGTAGATCAGCAACTTCTTTACTTCGTCAGTTAATTGATGCAGGTACATTATCTAATTTGCCAGGTGGTCTTAAAACTAGAGGTCTTAGAATTAAAGGTGATGATACACCTATTATGCCAGGTGAATTTAGAGATGTAGATGTGCCAGGTGGTTCTATTGGAGAAAACATACAGTTCTTACCTTACAAAGAACCTAGCCCAACACTCTATCAGTTACTTACAACTATTGTTGATGAAGGCAGAAGGTTTGCAAGTTTAGGTGATTTAAAAATTGCAGACATGAATAATGAAGCACCTGTTGGTACTACACTTGCTCTTATGGAAAGACAAATGAAAGTTATGGGTGCTATTCAATCAAGACTTCACGCATCAATGCACAAAGAATTTAACATACTAAGTAAGATCATAGCTAACTTTACCTCACCTAGCTATCCTTACTCAGAGAAGCCTGATGAGTTTGTTAAAGCAAAAGACTTTGATGGAAGAGTTGATGTAATTCCTGTAAGCAATCCAAATGCTGCAACAATGTCTCAAAGAATTATGCAGTATCAAGCAGCACTTCAATTAGCCTCACAAGCACCTGAGATGTATGATATGCCTGAACTACACAGACAAATGTTAGAGGTATTAGGTATTGAAAATGTTGATAAAGTTATTCCTAATAAAGATGATATTAAACCTACTGATCCTGTAACAGAAAATATGAATTTCTTAAATGGTATACCTTGTAAAGCATTTGAATATCAAGATCACGAAGCCCACATTGCTGTTCATACAGCAGGATTGCAAGACCCTGAGTTCCAACTATTGTTAAGTCAAAGTGGAAAAGCAGATCAAATAGTTATGGCAGTAGAAGCACACATTAGAGAACACTTAGCGTTCTTATATAGAGATGATATTGAAAAAGAAATGGGTACTCCTTTACCTCCTCTTGGCGAAAAACTTCCACCTGAAGTTGAGAAAAGATTATCAGAACTTGTTGCGTCAGCAGCAGAAAAACTTTCTCTTCGTAAACAACAAGAAGCTAGACAAGCTGAAGCAAATGCTCAAGCACAAGACCCAATTGTTCAACAAAGAGCTAGAGAACTTGATATTAAAGAAGCTGATATTATGCGTAAAGCTCAAGCAGATCAAAACAAAGCTATGCTTAATCAAGAAAAACTTAAAGCAGATATTGTTAAAAATATGATGGCTTTAAAATCTAAAGAAAAATTAACAGGAACAGAATTAGGTGTTCGTATTGGTGAAGCACTTCTTGATGCTTCTGTTAAAGATGGCGATGCTGACGAAAGAGGATTTGCAGAAGGAATTAAATTAGCAATAGAAATACAAAAAACAATACAAGAAGCAGATAAAGATAATGGCTAGAAAAAAAGCTAAAAACATACCTAGAACTACAAAAGGTAAAGGTGCTAATTTTAGACCTACTAAATCTGGTGCAGGTATGACAGCAAAAGGAGTTAGAGCATATCGTAAAGCTAATCCTGGTTCTAAATTAAAAACAGCAGTTACAGGCAAAGTTAAAAAAGGTAGTAAAGCCGCAAAAAGAAGAAAAAGTTATTGTGCTAGATCATTAGGTCAGTTAAAAAGAAGTAGTGCTAAAACTAGAAACGATCCTAATTCTAGAATTAGACAAGCAAGGCGTAGATGGAAATGTTAACAAAAGGAGATAACTATGAAAACATCTAAAGGTAAAACTAGAATGAAAGCTGGTAAAAAAGTTAAAGGTAAAACTCGTATGATGGGTGGCAAAAGAGTTAAAGGTAAAACTCGCATGATGGCTGGTAAAAAAGTCAAAGGCAAAACTCGCATGATGGGTGGTGGTAAAGCAACCAAAGGCTACAGCCGAGGTGGTAAAACCAAAATGAGAGCTGGCAAAAAAGTTAAAGGTAAAAAAAGAGGCGGCAAAAGATAATTAAACATAGGGAGGTTTTATGTCTTATTTAATATCTAATATCCCATACTTTAAGGTATGGGTAAGAAAAGAGTTTACAGCTAGTCACGAAAAATATCATGGAGAATTTATTCATGGATTAGCTGTAGCAGTTAATTGTATTCCTGATAGATCATTATCATTTCAAGTTATATTTACAGGTTGTGAAGACATGGACAATAATGTCCATGGTGGTGCTATGTGGGCTAGAATGCCTATACAAGGAATGATGGCAGATATTCCTGTAGAAGACTGGCCAGATAGAATGGAAAATCATCTGTGTCAACCTTGGGATTGTATGTCTCATCATCATTCAGTTATATCAATAGATAGAGCATCATCATCACCTTGGTATGCTAAAATAGGTGGTGAATTTTATATGGCTAAATATATCTTTACTGTTGATTATACAGAGCATGATATTGCAGATAGTCCTGATCAACATAAACAAAGTCATTTACTGTATTTAACTGAAGGTCAATGGAAAGGTAATTTAGTTGCTTTACCAAATAACAGAGTAAGAGTTACTAATCCTGCATTGTGGGTTACAGGAGAAGGAGCTCCTGATTTTATGCCTAGTCAAGAAATACATAGTAGTGAAGAACATGAAAGTTACACTGATCCAAATATAACCTTTAATAATTTATATAAATAGGATAATATAAAAAAATGGCTACAAAGAAAAAAATACCAACAGGCAAAAAAGGTAAAGGTCTTAGAAAATTACCTAAAACTGTTAGAAATAAAATGGGCTACATGAAAAAAGGTGGCAAAGCAAAATCTCGTGTAAACGAAGCAGGTAATTATACTAAACCAACTATGAGGAAAAGACTGTTTAATAAAATAAAAGCAGGAACTAAAGGTGGTAAAGCAGGTCAATGGTCTGCTAGAAAAGCACAATTACTAGCTTCTGAATATAAAAAAGCAGGTGGTGGCTATAAGTAATGGCACTAAAAAAATCTCAAAAGTCTTTAAAGAATTGGACTAAACAAAAATGGAGAACTAAAAGTGGTAAACCTTCTGCAAAAACAGGAGAAAGGTATCTACCTGAAAGTGCTATAAAATCTTTATCATCAAGAGAGTATGCGGCAACCACTAGAAAAAAAAGAGCCGATACAAAAAAAGGTAAACAGTTTTCTAAACAACCTAAAAGAATTGCTAAAAAAGTTAAAAGACACAGATAGTTTTAAATATTCTCTAGGGAATATTTAAATATTTCTTGTATTATTGATTTTATCAGGTTAATAATTATATTAATATAAATATAGGTTAACGATGAAGTATATAGTATTAACAGTATTAAGTTTATTTGTAGTTACAGGATGTGCTAGTTCAAACATATCTTTAACAGCAAATATACCTGAATCTCAAGAAATTGATATTCGTATTACTACTGAAAATAAAGACTCAAACTAGCTATAGTTGAGGGAGAAACATGGCAGAAACTCAGTTCAGTCTTTTGAGAAAAAAGATTCAATCTGAAATAAAACAAATAGAAGAAAGACTTGTGGAGGGAACTCCAAAGGATTATTCAGAATATGTTCATCTTACAGGTATTATAAAAGGTTTATCCATAGCTGACAGAGAGGTCGCTGAAATGGAAGCTAGATTTATGGAGGACTAAATGAAAGTAAAAGATAATAGAGTTTCAAAAAAAATCAGAGCTAGAGATGATAAAGGTAAATTTATCGGTGATGATCCTGACACTCCTGATATTAATGAAGCATATGTCAGTGAAGAAATTCATAATAAATTAAAAACAAAAGCAGATGACGCTAAAGAAGCGTTACTTAAAAAATCAGGAGAAGCTACAGCTTCTCAATTACCTGAACCGAAAGGTTACAGAATTCTTATCGCACTACCTGATGTTTCTTCAAAAACACAGGGTGGTATATACAAGCCTGATGATATAATGCACTCGGAAGAGATAGCTACTGTTGTTGGTTTTGTATTAAAAATGGGAGAAGAATGCTACGATGATAAAAAGAAATTTTCGTCAGGTGCGTGGTGTAAAGAAGGAGATTGGGTTGTTTTCCGTGCTTTTACAGGAACTAGATTAAAAATACATGGAAAAGAATTCAGAATTATTAATGATGACAATGTAGAAGCAGTTGTCCAAGACCCTAGAGGCATAGAAAGAGTATGAGTGATACACAATTAAATGAAACAGAAAACTTTGATAACCCACCTGAAATAGAAAATCAGTCAAATGAAGAAAAGTTTTTAGGTGTTAAGTCTTCTGTAGGTATAAATAAAGAAGATAATATTGAAGTGGAGATTGTTGATGATCGACCAATAGAAGATAGAAAACCTCCTAAAAAAGAAACAACTGATAATTCAGAGGAAATATCAGATTTATCAGAAAACGCTAACAAAAGAATTAAAAAGTTAAAGTATGATTATCATGAGGAAAGAAGAAGAAAAGAAGAAGCAGAACGACTCAGAGATGAAGCTGTTAACTATGCTAAGAGAGCTGTTAGTGAAAATGAAAGACTTTCTCGTCTTGTGGGAACAGGACAAGAAGAACTTATTAAACAAGCAAAGCAAAAAGCAGAATATGCCAAACAGTCGGCGGCTCAAAACTATAAGAAAGCCTATGAAGATGGTGACGCTGATGCGATTGCGAAAGCTCAACAAATCCTTACAGAAGCGACACTCGCAAGTCAACAAGCAGAATACTTACCACAACAATTAGCAAATCAAGTATTACAAGAAGAACAAAAGCAACAACAGAATGTTCAGCCGCAACAACAACCTGATGTTCCTAAAGTTCCTGAACCTGATCCACAAGCATTAGAGTGGCAAAAAAATAACACTTGGTTTGGCGTTGATGAAGAAATGACAAATTTTGCATATGGAGTTCACGCTAAACTTGTAAAAGAAAATGTTGATCCCACATCAAAAGAGTATTATGATCGTGTTGATCAAAGGATGAGGGAAGTATTTCCTAAAGAATTTGACATCGAGGAATCTTATCAGGAGGTAGCAGAGCCTGAAGATACTCGCAAGTCGCAACAAACACCACCTAATGTGGTAGCTCCTGCGACTAGAAACAACGGAGCAAGACCTAATAAGGTCAAACTAACTGCTACTCAAGTTTCTCTCGCTAGGAAACTTGGTATTACACCTGAACAATATGCGGCAGAACTTATCAAGGAGAAAAGATAATGACTAAAAAAGACATTAACGAAAAAAACCAAGATCAAATAGAAGCAGAAGTGCTTGAAGCCACAGAAGATTCAGGTGATAGCCGCACTCCACGACAAACTCGTGGGAATGATCAAAGAGCAGACACGCAGCGAACTCAAGCGTGGCAACCACCTTCAGTCCTTCCTGATCCCAAACCTCAAGATGGTTGGGTATTTAGATGGGTTAGAACTGCTGTAGTCGGACAATCAGATAATCCTAATGTCTCTTATAGATTTAGGGAAGGATGGGAAGCCGCTAAAGCAGAAGATCATCCTGAATTAAAGATCATGTGTGATCAAGATTCAAGATGGGCATCTGACGGATGTATTGAAATAGGTGGTCTATTATTATGTAAAGCACCTGCTGAAACTGTGAAAGCAAGGCAAGAATACTTTGACAAGTTAGCCACTCAGCAAGTTGAGTCTATAGATAATAATTATCTCAGAGAAAGTGATCCAAGAATGCCAATGTTAGAACCACATAGGCAATCAAGGACTACATTCGGTAAACATTAACCAAGGAGTAAATTATGGCTAAAACAGCAACCCCAATGGGTGCAGAGCCTATAGGTACTACTTCAGCTAGTGGATCATTTAGTGGAAAGACAAGATATTTTCCAATAAAATCAGCAGAAGGAACAAGCATCTTTTATGGTGATTTTGTGAAATTAGTAACAGCAGGAGGCGTTGTAACAGTAGCAAAAGATACTGGCACTGCAACACTCACACCTGTAGGTATCTTTTTAGGGTGTACTTATACAGACCCTAATACTAAGCAAACTACTTTTGCCCAATCTTACAACACTTCTATTGCAGCTGATGACATCAATGCTATCGTCTTAGACGATCCAAATGTTGAATTCAGAATGCAAGCAGATGGAGCTGTAGCAAAAGGCAAAATCGGCAGTAATATAGCAGTTGTGCAAACAGCTGGTTCAACAGACATCGGAAGAAGTAAAAATGCTCTCGATGCCTCTACTGCTGCAACAACAAACACCTTACCAATTCGTATACTTGGATTCGTAGAAAGCGGCGAAAGCACAGCAGGAGATGCATTTACTGATCTTATTGTGAAATTCAACGCAGGAATGCATTCATACGACAAACCTTTAGGCATATAGGAGAATAAGATATGGCAATTTCAAGAGCCCAAATGCTCAAAGAGCTACTTCCAGGTCTAAACGCATTGTTTGGTTTGGAATATGAAGGATACGATTCAGAAGATAAAGAAATCTATGAAACTGAAAATTCTGATCGTTCATTTGAAGAAGAAGTGAAACTCTCAGGGTTTGGTCAAGCCCCTGTAAAAAATGAAGGAGCAGCAATGACTTATGATTCTGCTCAAGAATCTTTTACTGCTAGATATACCCACGAGACAGTTGCACTAGGTTTTGCAATTACTGAAGAAGCAATGGAAGACAATCTTTACGATAGTCTTTCTAGCAGATACACTAAAGCACTAGCTAGAGCAATGGCTTATACTAAACAAGTAAAAGCTGTGTTTCCTTTAAATAATGGTTTTACTAATGCATATCAGTCAGGTGATGGCGTAAATTTATTTACTGCTGTCGGTGATGGCGTAGCAGGAGGTGGTGGTCACCCTCTAGTAAATGGTGGATTCAATAGTAATCGACCTGTTACAGGAGCAGACCTAAACGAAACTTCCCTAGAAGCTGCGATCATAGACATTTCTGGTTATACTGATGAGAGAGGACTATTAGTTGCAGGTCGTGCAAGAAAACTTATTGTACCACCTAATCTAATGTTCGTAGCTCAAAGGATACTAGCAACTGATCTAAGACCTAACACTGCTGATAATGATATCAATGCAATTAAATCATTAGGAGTAATTCCTGATGGTTACTCAGTTAATCACTATTTAACTGATACAAATGCATTCTATCTATTAACAGACATACCAAATGGTATGAAGCATTTCGTTAGAACACCATTAGAAACAGGCATGGATGGAGATTTCGACACAGGTAATGTTCGTTATCGTGCTAGAGAAAGATATAGCTTTGGCGTATCTGATCCTCTAGGAATCTATGGAAGCCCTGGTTCTTCATAGGTCTTTTAGTTAAAAAAAATAAATATTCTCTAGGGAATAGATATTTTTAAAGGGGAAGTTCTTGCTTCCCCTTATTTTTTTGTGTAATATTAAATAAAATAAAAGAATCACTTGACTAACTTCGGTTAGACAACCCAACGACAAGGAGATTACAAATGGGTAAAACAACATTTTCAGGTCCTATTAAAGCAGGAACTATTAACGATACAACAGGTACTACAGTAGGAACAGATGTTACTAATGTAGGTTTTGTCACAATGGCACAATCAAAAGTAGTAAATATTACAGGTGCAAGTCAACTTAATCAAAGAGTTGCAGTTGTTCCTGCAAATTCACAAATTGTAGATGTCATCTTAAATGTAACAACTGCTGGCAATGATGGTGGAGCCGCTATTATTTCTGTAGGAACATCAGCAGATGCAGATGCTTTTTTAAATGATGTGAATACTAAAGCAGTAGGAACAACACACGGAACTTTAGACACAGAAGCTACCAATGTAGGAACAACTGATTTAGAAGTTCTTGCTGATTTTACAGGTGCTAATGGTGACGGAACAACAGGTGTTGCTACAGTTACTGTTCTTTATGTTCAAAACAACAACCTTTCTTAATAACTAAGGAGGTCTAAATGGCAGACGAAAAGAAAGCTAAATCTAAAGCTAAACCTAAAAAAGTAAAAGATAGATACGCTAGAGTTGGTTTTGTTCAAGCTACAAAATCTGTTAAAAAGGAGAAGTAAATGGCTGCAACATTAAGAAAAATTCAAGATGGTAGTAATAGAGCCGTATGCGTTTTTACTAATCCTGATGCTACTGCTGAAACTAACGCAGTAAAAATAGATTTAAATGGTGGTGGAACAGGACTAACTTTAGAAGATAATCAACTAGGTCAAAAGTGCACAAGAGTAGGTATTGAAAAAATATGGTACTCTAATATAGGTATGGGCGTTAAAATTCTTTTTAAAGCAAATTCTAATGAACTAGCTATAGAACTTAAAGAAGATTGGTCTGATGAAATATGCTTTAAAGAGTTTACTTCATTAAGAGATTCAGGAACAGCAGGTACTAATGGTGATGTTCTTTTTACTACAGTTGGTGCAGCAGGTAATGATACTTACACTATTATTATCTCATTTAAAAAATATTACGGATAATACTAATGGCAAAAGAAAAAAAAGACTCTGATAAAATTAATAAAATGTATAAAGGCAAAACTTATAGAAGCCAAAGAGCCTTAGACAGAGCTAAAGCTAAAGTTAAACAAAATAAGCAAGATAGAAAAACAACAAGAAAAAGAAGAATGGATGAGTTTAATGAAACTGTCCGTAAAAATAATGCTTTAATAAGAGCAGGAAGAGGCAATCAAACTAGAACAGTACAAGAAAGAAGAAAGATAAAAGAAAATATTGAAAAAGCTAAAGAAAGCAACAAAAAGAATGTTACTGTTAAACCATCTACCCCAACTGCACCTAAAAAATTTGATTATAGAAATAAAATGAAAACTAAATTTAGTTCAGCAAGGGCAAGAAGGGCGGCTAGAGGAAGAACATCTGCCGAGATAGCTAAAGACCCATCTTTTTTCAAGAACACTAGTAAAGGTAAATATCTTAGAGGCTTACACTTTGCACTAAGAAAACAAGGAATGGCAACTGGTGGTGTAGTTAATAAACCATCTACTAAGCCTTCAGCAGGGAATAAGTGGAATTCATAATATATTAGGGAGGACTAATGGGAAACCACGCAGTCAAAGACCAAGTATTAATTAATGCCTTAGACCAATTTTTAGTATCAGGAACTCAAAAAAAAGCAGCACAAGATTTAGGTATGCCTTTAACTACCTTTCGTTCTCATTGCACAATGGCTAGAGAAAGATGGGATATTACTGAAGATGAGTTTTGGAATAAAGATTTTAAACATAAAGTTCCTAATTCAGAAGATGTTTTTGCCCCAAGATTTGAAAGTATTAATCCTGATGCAGAAGATGATATAGAAGAATATATAGATCATCTTACTAAAAGATTTACACGAGCTAAAAATAAAAAAGAAAAAACAAAATGGCATAAAGTCAAAATACAAAAGAATGAACCTATAGGACTAGTTTGGTTAGGTGATCCTCACATTGATGATAATGGATGTGATTGGGTAACTCTCAGAAGAGATTTAGATATAATAAATTCTCATCCTAATATAAAAGGTTGCAGTTTGGGAGATTTACAAAATAATTGGGTGGGTCGCTTGGGTAGGCTCTACGCCAATCAAGACACTTCTGCTGAGACCAGTTGGAAGCTCGTGGAATGGCTTGTAAAGGAAGGAGACTTTCTTTTATTAGTAGGAGGTAACCACGATCTTTGGTCAGGAGCAGGTGATCCTATTACATATATGAAATCAGAACACACAATATATGAACCTTGGGATGCAAGAATATGTCTTGAGTTTCCTAACGGAAGACAATGTAAAATTTATACGGCTCACGATATGCCAGGTCATTCACAATGGAATCCACTTCATGCTCAAATGAAAAAAGCTAAGTGGCAAAGTGATGCTGATTTATATATATCAGGTCATAAACATAATTGGGCATTAGCACAACACGAGTTGTATGATGGAAAAGTTCATTGGTTGGCTCGTGCTCGTGGGTATAAATTTTTTGATGATTATGCAAGAAATCTTGGATTAGATGAACAAGTTAATGGTCAAGCTATTATGCAGGTAATTGATCCGTTTGCAGAAGGTACTAGCTTTACACATTGTTTTTCTGATATACAATATGGAAAAGAATTTCTTATGTTTCTTTTAAAGAAATATTCTGATAAAAAGGATAAGTAACATAAATTAAATAGGTATTAAATGGCAACTTCAGGAACTTCGACATTCAATTTAGATATAGGTGAGATTTGCGAAGAAGCATTTGAGAGAGCAGGATTAGAGATGCGTACAGGTTACGATCTTAGAACTGCTAGACGATCTTTAAATTTACTTTGTTTGGAATGGCAAAATAGAGGAATTAACCTTTGGACAGTAAAAAAAGGTGAAATTGATATTGTTGCAGGAACTGCTAAATATAATATAGAAACAGACGCTATAAGTTTAATAGAACAATTTATTAGAACAAACGAAGGTAACTCTACTTCTCAAACAGATTTGCCTGTTACTAGAATTAGTAATTCTACTTACTCAGGAATACCGAACAAACTAACAACAGGAAAACCTATTCAAGTTTGGATTAACAGACAAAGAGAAAGACCTGAAGTTAATTTCTGGCCAGTACCTGATTCTGCTGAACCTTATAAATTTGTATATTATTATTTAAGAAGAATTGAAGATGTAGGTGATGTAGCAAGTTTAGATGCTGATGTTCCTGTTAGATTTCTTCCTGCATTAGTTGCAGGTTTAGCATTGCATATAGCAATTAAAAGACCTGAATCACAAGAAAGAGTATTATTGTTAAAAGAATATTACGAGGAACAATTTAAATTAGCTTCTGAAGAAGATAGAGTTAAAGCAACTGTTCAGTTTGTTCCCTTCAGCTATAGTTATGGTCAGTAAATGGTTAAGTATGCTACAGGAAAACACGCTTTTGGATTTTGTGACAGAACAGGTTTTCGTTATAAATTAAAAGATTTAAAAAGAGAATTTGTAGGAGGAAATCCTACAGGATTTCTAGTAGGTAAAGATGTTTGGGATAAAGATGCGGCTCAAAACTTTCAAGGAAAATATGTTTTTCAAGATGCACAAGCATTGCCTTATGCAAGACCTGATCAAAATTTAGATGAAAGTAGAAGACTTTTTGCTTTTAATCCTGTTGGAAATGGTAATGGAGGTGGTGGAGGAAATTTAATAATAACTACCGATGTTGGTAGTGTTACAGTAACAACGAGCTAAATTATGTCATATACTTATACTACATTAGTACAAGCAATTAAAGATTATGCTAATACAGATGAAACTACATTTAATAATAATATAAATAATTTTATAACAAGTGCAGAAGATAGAATACTTAGAACTTGTCAATTACCTAATTTTAGAAAAAATGTAGAAGGTCAAATGTCAGCAGGTACTCAGTATCTTTCTACACCTTCTGATTTTTTATCACCTTTTTCTTTATCTATTACAGATTCAAATAAACAATCTTTTTTATTATTAAAAGAAGTAGCTTTTTTAAGAGAAGCATATCCTAATGCCTCTACTCAAGGTGAACCTAAATACTATGCATTATTTGATGATGATACTTTTATGTTAGCTCCTACACCTACAAATGGTTACACAACTGAGTTACATTACTTTTACAATCCTCCGTCTATTACAGAAGACGCAAGTGGAGAAACATGGTTGGGAACAAATGCACCTGAATGCTTACTTTATGGTTCTTTAGTTCAGGCAAATTTATTTTTAAAAGGTCAGCCTGAGATGCAAGCAGAGTATGAAAAACAATATCAAGAAGCTCTTACTAGATTAAGAAACGAATCAGCAGGAAAAGATATGCAAGATAGTTATAGATTTGGTCAACCAAGGCAAGTAGTTCAATAAAGGAAATATATTATGAATGACATAGGCTTATCCGTAGGTAGTGTAATTGTTTCAACAACTAAAAATTCAGGACACTCAGCAGAGTATTGGGCAGAACAAGCAACTAATAAAATTATACAATATTCGGATAATATTGATCCTGTCTTGCAACAACAAGCAAAAGAGTTTAAAAATAATATTTACACTGTTGTATTAGATTATATGAAAAAAGCTGTTCAATCAGATAGAAGTACATTAATATATACATTAGAAAAAGAAGGTCACAAATGTGGCTCAGATATAATTAGGAGATTATAATGGCAATAACTCAAGCAATGACTACTTCTTTTAAGCGTCAGCTTTTAGAAGCAGGTCATAATTTTAAAACTTCTGGTGCAGGTGGTAATACATTTAAAATTGCTTTGTATACAAATGCAGCAAGTTTAGATGCAGGAACAACTACATTTACTACAACTAACGAAGCTAGTGGAACTAATTATGATTCAGGTGGAAAAGTATTAACTAATGCAACACCTGCTACTTCAGGCACTACAGCTTTTTGTGATTTTAGTGATGTTACTTGGTCAGCTAGTTCTATTACTGCAAGAGGGGCACTTATTTACAATACAAATCTTTCAAATGCAGCTGTTGCTGTTTTAGATTTTGGTGCTGATAAAACATCTACAAGTGGTGATTTTACAGTTCAGTTCCCAACTGCTGACGCAACAAATGCTATAATAAGGTTAGCATAAATGCCTCATTTTAGTCTGAAAATATCAGATAGAGTAAAAGAAACTACTACTACAACAGGCACAGGCACTCTTACTCTTGCAGGTGCTGTTGATGGATTTCAGGCTTTTAGTGTTTTAGGTGATGGAGCAAGAACACAATACGCTATTGTAGATACAGGAAACAATACATTTGAAACAGGAATAGGAACTTATACATCTAGTGGTACTACATTAAGTAGAGATTTTATTTTTGAATCTTCTAATTCAAACGCATTAGTTAATTTTGGTGCAGGTGAAAAACAAGCATTTGTTACCATGCCAGCTGAAAGATCAGGTGTTTTATCTGCTGTTGATATATCCTCTGCTTCAGGAACTATTAATGGAGCACAAAATGTTATACCTGAAACAACAGGTGGATTTACTTTAGGTTCAGTATTTACAGCAAAAAATGGTACAACAATAGGTGCAAATGGCTCGGTAACTGTATTCGATAATTCAGTATATTATATTGCAGATACACCATATGTTAACGAAGTTTCTCCTTTTTGGTCTGATGGTACAATCACAGAAAATACAGTTGCTTTAGGACAATTTAATGTGGTAGGCTCGGTATCAATTACTGGTTCAGGAAGCGTTGAAGTTATTGACGCAACTTCTCACGCCACACTAGATTTAGGTAACACAGTTACATTAAACGCATAGGATAATAAAATGTCATTATTAACAGTAGATCAAATACAATATAACGGAGGAACAGCTCTTACCTTACCAACAGCAACACCTTCAGCAGGTGACATGTTACAAACAAATGGTTCAGGTGTTCTTTCATGGAGAGATAGACTTCAAAAAGTAACAAATGCAGCAGGAACAGTTACTTATACAGCTCCTGCTAATGTTCAAGATGGAAAAGCATTAGGAACAGATGGAAGTGGAACATTAGGTTGGTATTCTGGTGGTGGTGATCCAATGCAAATTAACTCTCACATTGGATGGAGACTTGCTGATAAGGCAGATTTTAATGCTATTATTTCTGGTTATGATGGCACTGAGTCAAATGGTGTTAACACAGGAGTTGGTTCAATAGATTTAACATTACCTAGTGGTGTAAATGCTTCAGATGTTATTAGTTATTATATGGAAGGTTATAATCTTTCTGCACAAAACGGAAGTTGGTATTTAAATATTGAAGTTCTAAAATCAAATGGTTCTAATGCTGCAAACAGTCAGATTGGTCATCTTAATCAAACTCTAAGTAATAATTGGGGTGCTAATTATAGCACACAAAATACTAATAAAATTAGAGCAAACGATGGTCCGACAGGTACATTAATTCAAAATGGTTCAGTTAACACTACTTATGGTGATTGGAATAGATTACAATCTCAAAGCAGTAGTATGTCATTTAGAGACATGAATTTTCAATTACAACATTACAATGCAAAGCACGATTTTGATGGTGTTTTAGAAGTAAATGGATATTACACTGGTAATAGTAATTATAATTTTGCATCTTCAATTGTTTATCAAGGAAGAGGTAACCAAGGTGTTTATACAATGAGTACAGATTATGCAAATGGTTTTAAAATAGAATTAGGGGGTGGTGGTAATTGGAAAAAAGGAACTATTTGTTTATATTACTGTCTTAGAGATGGTGCATAGGAGAAAAACATGAGTATTTTAGTAGTAAACAGTTTAAAAAATTCAGCAGGTAGTTCTCCAACTTTAACCATACCAACTGCTGACGGCACTGACGGACAAATCTTACAATCATCAAATAATTCAGGTAATCTTGTTTTTGGAGGAGCTCAGATAGAAGCACAGAATGGAACTAACATAACTTTTCCTGCGAGTGCAGCTGATGATCGTACTTTTGTTACTGATGCAAATGGTAATTTAACAGCAACTGCGGCAGGAGGTAATCCAATGAATACTCCTGACAATGCACATCAAGGAGAAAGACTTCTTGATAGATATGTAATATCAGGTTCTGCTGGCAATGTTAATAACATTGCTTTAACTGTACCAACAGGTTACACAAATACTGATTTAAACACTATAAGAACTATGAAAGTTGTTATGAAAGGCGTACAACTTGGAGCTGGTGGTAATTTTAAACCTACTTTAAGACTTTTAGAACAAGACGGAACAGATTTTTTTAGTGGTAGTGGAAGCAACCCTAGTGCTACTTATGCTAGGTTTGGAGTAGAAGGTAAAAGTTATGGTAATCAACAAACTAATCAAAGCAATGTCACTCAACAAAAGTATTTAACTAGAGGAGAAGTATTCAGAAGCACTAGTGGAGCTAATAATCAAGATTATTTTAGTTCAACTACTATAAATACAAATGAAGCGTATAACGCTTCAGCTTGTTTTAATGGTATAGTTTATATTAATCCAACTAGTTCTCCTTCTATGATTTCAAAAATTGATTTTATTGATAATCAAAATCAAGGAAATTTTTATAATGAACAATCCTATCTTGGTAATTTAGCTGCTCAATTAGCTTCTGGTAATAATACAGGAAGACATCCAATGGGTGTTCAAATTAGCAGTAACACAGGTAATAATTTTTCTTCAGGTGTTGTTGAATTATACGGAGTATTTAAAGATGGAGTAGTAAGCTAATGGGAAAAATAGTTGTAAAAAAAATACAATCACAAGCAAGTAATACTGCTTTTACTATACCTTCTACTGATGGTACTACAGGACAAGTTTTAAAAACAGATGGTTCTGCCACTTTAGATTGGACAGATAAATCATCAAAAATAAAAAGTGCTGGTATAGATTATACAATGCCTCCTTCTGATGGAACTACTGGTCAAATATTACAAACAAACGGAACTGGTGGAGTTTTAGAATTTGTAAGCCCTGCAACTAATCCATTGTCAACTCCTGATGGAAATCATCAAGGTATAAGACTTTGCGATAAATATTTTTGTGGTTTAAATGATGCAGCTAATGTTAGTTCTGTTACTTTAACTGTTCCTTCTTCTTACACAACTGAGCCTTCAAATGTTTTAACTTTAGAACTTTATTTAAGTGGAATGACACAATCAAATTCAGTCTCTTATGATGATCATTTTAAAATAACTATGCTAGGTCAAGACGGCTCTACTACTTCTAGAGCAACAGGTAGTCTAATTACTATGTATAATGGATATGGTAATAATTATAAAGATTGGAATACAGAAAGAAATTGGGGAACTGATCCAACAACAGGTAATGATGTTCATTTTAATGTTGGACATAATTATAATTCTTATAGCGATAGAACTAGATGGAGCACTACACAGGACACTTTTTCAAAGCATCCTGTTGGTCAATTAGTAGCAACTTGGTGGAATTCTGCTAGTTATCCTGTTTGGATGGCACAAGGATCAATGGGAAGGTCTGGTTTTGCAAGTAATGAATTACCAGGTCAAAGAATTTATAACAAAGCTGCTAACTATTCTTCAACAAATGGATTTCATAAAACAACTCCAAGCAATTTAAAACATTCTTTAGGAATGAAAATAGAATGGACATCTAGTTATACAATGCGAGATGGTGTTTTTATGTTGTTCGCTAGATTTAAAGATGGCGTAGTATCTTAGGAGATTTAAATGACATCTAAGATAGTTGTAAATAACATTGAATCATCTTCAGCAACAAATGATGTTAAAATTAAATCAAGAAATGTAACTTATACAATGCCAACTGCTGACGGCACTAATGGTCAGTTTATGAAAACAGATGGCAGTGGTAATTTAGGTTTTGCTACAGTTGATACATCCGTAGATCAAACTTCTTTAACAAATACAGTAACAACACCAGGAACAACTTATAAAGGTGAAAGATTAGTTAAAACTCTTGATTATAGTATTACTGCTCCACCAACTGCCGCACAAAAATTTGATTTTGTAGTTCCTACATCAATGTTTACAGATGATGGTGATACAACTTTAATGTATAGAATAAA
>TARA_R100001591_G_scaffold35979_2_pt1 | contig 21842 bp, 25 predicted proteins | sample TARA_R100001591 | Tara Oceans TARA_R100001591 (sample SAMEA2622725) | marine metagenome | biome: marine biome (ENVO:00000447); feature: surface water layer (ENVO:00002042); material: "saline water (ENVO:00002010), including plankton (ENVO:xxxxxxxx)" | depth 5 m
CTTTACCGCACCAACGAAAGAATTTCCAAATTTATAGGTCACGATATGCAGATAGCGATAATTAAAGACAATACAGTAATAACTATGGGAGAACATCAAAAGTTGTTCCCAAATGTTTCTTTCCCATCTTCTGGCCCTACCTCTGATTGGATGTCAGAAAATTCTGTTATGCCTGTCACGGTTGGTTTAAGTTATGATCCTTTAAAACAAAAAAGTATTCAGGTTGCTCCATACATAGACAGTGGCGTTGTTTACACAGTTAAGTTGGAAAACCTAACTGACAGTGAAAAAGAAATCGCAAAGAACGATTCTAATAACGCTCTTGCCACATCAAACAGAGCGCAACGCGATAGACTTTTGGCAGAAACGGATTGGATGGTAATTAAAGCACTAGAATCTGGCGGAACCTTAGCAGATAATTGGAAGACGTACAGACAAGCTTTGAGAGATATTACAAAACACAGTAATTGGCCTGCTCTCAAAGTGGGAAATATGGACGGATCAGGCGATAACGATTGGCCTGTTAAACCATCATAGGAATTAGACATGGCAGTTTATACAAATGATTTAAGGTTAAAAGAAATCACCACAGGTGACGAAAGCGGAACCTGGGGAACCAGTACGAACACCAATCTTAGTTTGATTGCAGAAGCTTTGAGCTTTGCAACAGAAGCTGTATTTGATTCTGACGCAGATAAAACAACGACTGTCGCAGATGGAGCGACTGATCCTGCAAGAGCTTTGTATTACAAGGTAACTGGTTCAGGTACTTTATCTGCCACAAGAACTTTAACGATAGCACCAAACACAATATCTAGAGTCATGTTCATAGAGAACGCTACCACTGGATCTCAATCTATAAACATATCTCAAGGTAGTGGCGCTAACGTCACCATTGCATCAGGCGCAGCTAAGATAGTTTATCTTGATGGTGCAGGTAGTGGAGCCGCTGTCGTTGATGCGCTTACCTTGGTTGATACTTTTGTGAAGCCAAGCACTAATGTTTCTTTTACTAGAATTAACGTAACCGCTGCAGGTGAAATCAGATTAGAAGATAGCAGTGGAGGAGAGTACGTTTCTCTCAAAGCACCATCCACAGTGAGTAGCAATGTTAGTTTTACTTTGCCAGATGCCGATGGCAGTAATGGTCAAGTGTTAAAAACAGATGGCTCCGGTAATCTTGGCTTTGTGTCTGTCAACACGCCAGGAGCCGCAGCGAGTTTTACTCAGGTTGATATCACGGCAGAGGGTGACCTTAGACTACAGGATGCCAGTGGTGGGCAGTATGTTGCTTTAGAAGCGCCTGCTACTATTTCATCTAGCTACACATTAGAACTACCAGCGGCTGACGGATCTAACGGACAAGCTTTACTTACTAATGGATCAGGTGTTTTGTCATTTGGCTCTGCTAGTGGCACAACACCTGTATCTGGATTTTTTGATGTTACTGCATCAGACGCTGCAACTTACAGCGTTAGTGGTTTAAGCTTTCAACCTAGTTTAATTGTATTTAATGCATTTGGTGGGGCAACTGTAACAGGAGGACAACCAGCTTATTTTTCTAGCAGCCATGGATTTGCCACAGGCACAGGATCAAATCAAGAGACAGTTTCATCTAGAATATTAAATAGTCCTGCTGTTGAATACGGTGTGGTTAAAAACATCGCTTACTGTTGGTGGATAAATAATTATGATGGTGAATATAATTTAGGACAAGTAACTGCAATAGCTTCTGATGGTTTTACTGTTACTTCTGGAGTCGCTAATGGAACAACTGCTATTGTCATGTATACGGCTTATCCCTAATGGACGAACTTGAAGCTCATGAAAGAGAGTGTGCGGTGAGATACAAAAATATTGAGGAACGCCTTGACCGTGGCACAGAGCGTATGAACCGTATAGAGATGAGTGTCTATGCGTTATATCCTTTTCTGGTTGGACTTTTCATAGCCAGTAAATTCTTGAGGTAACTCCTCATGTTCGCTGAACTCGCAGCGATTACTTCCGCAATATCTGCGATTAACAATACGATTGCAACCTTTAAAGAGGGCAAGGCTAACGCTCAAGAAGCTGCTGCGCTTTTAGGAAAATTTAGTAATACCGCTCAGAAACTAGATGATTGGGAGAAAAAGAAAAAACTCAAGCGCCCTTTGACCCCCAAAGAGGCGATGGATCTCAGCATAAAACGCAGAGAGATTAAAGCGGTAGAGACGAAAATAAAAGACCACCTGATGATGGCTGGCATGTCTGATGTTTGGCGTGAAGCAGAGCGCATAAGAAAACAATCAGAAAAAGATCATGCTCAGTACCTAAAAGATATACATAAGAAACGTAAAGAACGACAACAACGAATGAAGGATCGCCTTGCTGTCCTTTTTATTGTTTGTTCTATAGCTTTTGTAGGTTGGGCAGGTTGGTACATATATGAGGCCGTACAAGAAGCAAGATTAGATTCAGCTAAACAGCGTCTAGAACAAGCCAAAGAAAGGCAACGTAATCTTAGAAAATGTGGTCGATACAAATGCTAATGGCTTTTCTGTTAGTGGTAGTAGTGGAAGGCGAAACTGTGTCTGACAACAGGATGATGTTTAAAAGCGTTTATCGATGCCAAGAATTTGCCAGTGCAATAGAACAAGGCAAGTGGAGCCCGAATGATCGACCGTATTATAGACAACAAAATGTGACCAGTTATTGCATCCCGAGGATGGTGAGTAAAAATACGCCTTTATTTGAGTGAGAATATGTGATGAAATTTTACTTGACGCAGGCCTTATTCAGCCTACCCTGCCTAGCGGCCAGGTGCGTCAAAGGCCGCATAAATGAATAACAAGGAGATGATATGAGCGCAATACTGAGTTCCCTCGTTGGCCCTGTTACCGGATTACTTGATAAATTTATCGAAGATAAAGACCAGAAGAACGCCCTAGCTCATGAAATCGCAACCATGTCAGAACGGCATGCACAAGAGCTTGCAAAGGGTCAGTTAGAAGTCAACAAAGTAGAAGCGGCAAGCAAGAGTATGTTCGTTGCTGGGTGGAGGCCAGCGGTCGGCTGGACATGCTGTGTTGCCCTGCTCTCAAACTATATACTTATACCTATGGCTAACTTTGGTTTATTATTAGCTGAGATGGGAGTTGAGGTTCCTAGTCTTGATATGTCAGCCATGATGCCTGTATTACTGGGTATGCTTGGACTTGGCGCTATGAGAACTGTAGAAAAAACGCAGAAAGTAAGTAGAGAAAAGTGATGAAAAAAGCAAAGAACAAAATTAAAAAAGTAATTAAAGGTTTAAATAAAGCGTCTAAGCTACATAAAGCACAGGCTAAATCATTAAAATCAGTAATTAAGCCTAGAAGAAATACAAAGAAAAGATGAATAAAAAGCTAGAGCCAGGGTCAGAGTACAATAAGTACGATGCTGATGGCGATGGTGTGGTGACAGATGCAGAACTTGCCACCACGGAAAGATTACAGGCGCTTGAGATTGCTAACGAAAAAGCTGACGCACAAAAAAATATGTGTTGGTTTGCTCTGTTTGGCATGCTTTTATACCCCTCTGGTATTGTAATCACATCTTTTTTAAACTTAGACCAAGCAGCCTCTATACTAGGTGATATAGCATCAGTGTATTTTATATCTGTATCAGGATTGATTGCGGCTTTCTTTGGGTTCCAAAGCTGGAATGGTAAGAAATAATGGAGATAGCAATAGTTTTTATAATCGGTTATTTGATTGGTAAGTACGCATGACAGTAGATATTCAGAAGCTGTATCAAGAGATATCTTCTGATGAAGGCAAGGTGCTTCACCCTTATCTTTGTACAGAAGGTCACGCCACCATAGGGATCGGCCATAAGATTCTTCATACTGACCCAGAGGCTAATCTGCCAATTAGAAACGCTTATGATGGTGCGCCAGAAAAAGATTGTATTACGGAACATCGATGCTATGAGTTGTTCCAAGAGGATGTGCAACTCGCCATAGATGGATGCCGCAGAATATACAAAAACTGGGAGGATCTCCCTCAAGAAGCTCAACATGTGCTTGTGAATATGTGTTTTCAAATGGGTCCGACTGGACTCAGTAAATTCAAACACATGAACGAAGCAGTAGAAGATCAGGCTTGGGGTCAAGTCGCACTTGAAATGGACGATAGCAGGTGGAGCAAACAAACCCCAGAACGAAGCAAGCGTTTAAGAATACGAATGCTTGAACTAGCGGACGCATAATATGCCATTACAACCTTTTCAGTTTAGACCAGGTATCAACAAAGAAAGCACCAGTTATACCGCTGAAGGCGGTTGGTTTGACGGCAATCTAGTTAGATTTAGAAAAGGGTATGCTGAGAAGATAGGCGGTTGGCAGAAGTTTGTTTTGTCTTCTTACGAAGGTACTGGCAGAAAGCTACATAACTGGGTGAATTTAGCAGGGTCAAAGCTTTTAGGGCTTGGCACTCGATTCAAGCTATATATTCAAGAGGGCGCAAGTTACAACGATGTGACCCCTATACGTCTAACAACTGCGGCAGGTGATGTCACTTTCTCAGCAACCAACGGATCATCAACCATTACAGTAAATGAAACTGGTCATGGTGCATTTGACAATGACTTTGTAACTTTTTCAGGTGCAGCTAGTTTAGGCGGTCTGATCGTTGCCAGTGTGCTTAATCAAGAATACCAAATATTGTCAGTGGTAAACTCTAATAGTTACACCATCACAGCCAAAGATACCTCTGGTAACACGGTGACCGCTAACTCAAGCGACAGCGGTAATGGTGGTGGATCTACGGTAGGCACATATCAAATTAATACTGGCTTGGATGTTTTCGTTGCAGGCACAGGCTGGGGTATTGACTCATGGGGATCTGGAGCATGGGGGTCAATATCTGCTATCTCTGAAGGCAACCAGTTAAGATTGTGGTCAATGGATAACTTTGGTGAAGATCTTATAGCTAATCCAAGGGCAGGAAGCATTTATTATTGGGACAATACGAATGGCCTGAACACTAGAGCTGTTGAGTTAAGCTCATTGACTGGCGCTAATCTTACGCCTACTAGAGGACTACAAGTTATTGTGTCTGACATTGATAGACATGTTTTAGTTCTGGGCGCAGATCCTATTAATTCTACCTTTACCGCAAGGACAGGGTCAGTTGATCCGCTTTTGATTGCATTTTCTGATCAAGAAAACCCAGCAGATTGGGAGCCCAGATCAGACAACACCGCAGGTGATCTCAGATGTTCTGCAGGTTCTGAGATTATTGGTGGGTTACGAGCTCGACAAGAAACACTGATATGGACTGATGTAGCTCTGTATAGCTTACAGTTTATAGGACCGCCTTTGACCTTTGGTCTTAACTTAATCAACGAAGGCGTGAGTCTGATAGGGCCAAACTGTCCGGTAAATACACCTGCTGGAATCTTTTGGATGGATAAAAAAGGTTTCTATAAATACACAGGTGCGGTTCAAAACGTCAGATGCACCGTGCAGTCTTATGTGTACGATGACATGAACCAGTCACAAGGATTTCAGTTCTTTGGCTTTGTAAACAAACAGTTCAACGAAGTAGGTTGGTTCTATTGTTCAGCTTCTACTGCAGTCATCGACCGATACGTTACCTATAATTATGAAGAAGATAGCTGGTCAATCGGACAACTGTCTAGAACCACATGGATAGACGAAGGTATCTCTGATAACCCCATAGCCGCAGGCAAAGACTCATCGACTCCATTCCTGTATAGCCATGAAGTGGGCAATGACGATGACGGATCGCCCATGGAGTCTGTCTTCATTGAGTCAGGTGACTTTGATATAGGCGATGGAGAACAGTTTCAGTTTGTCAGACGCATGATTCCAGACGTTAACTTCAATGGCACAGGTGGCAGTGGACAGTCCATCAATGCAGTGCTTAAAGTAAGAAACTTTCCGGGTGATGACCTAGCTACAGAACAGACAACAGCCTTCACTGGTAGCACCACCAAGATAGACATGAGGGCTAGAGGCAGGCAGGCTGCTATTAGATTTGAATCTGAAAACTCAGGCGTAGGATTTAGGCTTGGCAAGACTAGGCTAGATCTACAACCAAACGGTAGAAGATAATGGCTAAAATATTACAGACCAGACTGCCCTTATCTCTTGATGGTAACGTCACAGCTGATACATATAACCGTGCGGTCAGGGTGCTTGAGCTTAATTTAAACGCTGTTGACGTAGATCAAACGCCTCAGTTTAATCAAACTACCATTGATAAGTCTAAATTTAGAGATGGTGACGTTATCTGGAACCAAACTGCAGGCAGATTACAGGTATTTGATGGAGACACATTTAAAGATATATCATATGATTCTCGTACATTACTGGCTACGGCTAGTGTTGGCACGGTTCAAGTGGTAACTAACGGTTCTATTGCAGTGGAGGTAGGGTAGTGACTAAATTATGTCCTCGTGGAAAAGCGGCAGCCAAACGTAAATTCGATGTATATCCGTCAGCTTATGCAAACGCTTATGCTAGTAAGATATGTGCAGGCAAGATAAAAGATCCTTCTGGTAAAAAAAGAAAAGACTTTAAAGGACCAAAGCCAGCAGGTGCAAAAGCAGGTGGGTTTGCTGATAAGCGAAGAGTCTTATCTGTCATGCCAAGAGGTTTTGACAAAATGATGAAAAAGAAAAGACCTCGCACTAGGATGAGCTAATGAGTCTAAAGGAATGGTTTGGTAAAGGCTCGAAAGGAGACTGGGTAGACATAGGCGCACCGAAGAAAGACGGTAAGTTTCAGAAGTGTGGCCGTAAATCCACCAAAAGTTCTAAAAGAAAGTATCCAAAGTGTGTGCCTCGGTCTAAGGCAAATCAAATGACGGCAGGAGAAAGGCAAAGCGCAGTCAAAAGAAAGAGGGCAAAGGCACAAGGCGTAGGCGGTAAGCCAACTAACGTGGCTACGTTTAAAAAACGTGGTGGTAGACGTATAAGAAAGAAAGCTGATGGCGGTATGATGACGGCATATCATAGAGGATGCGGTGCAATCATGTCAGATCGTAGAAAGAAAACGAGATATAGCTAATGTTTAGGTCTTATGCAGAAGAATTTAAAAACGGTGGATACGCTACTAAAACCGTAAAACGTGGCGGCAGGCGCATAAGAAAGCCTGATAATATGCCAAAACGTAATAAGAAAAACTTCCGACCCACAAAATCAGGGGCTGGAATGACAGAAGCAGGTGTAAAAGCCTATCGCAGAAAGAATCCAGGTAGTAAACTACAGACGGCTGTAACAGAAAGTAAACCAACTGGCAAGAGGGCGGCAAGAAGAAAGTCCTTTTGCGCTAGATCGGCAGGGCAGATGAAGAAGTTTCCAAAGGCAGCAAAGAATCCAAACTCTAGACTACGACAGGCTCGTAGAAGGTGGAAGTGTTAGATGACAACGCCAGGAACTCAAGGGACTCAAGTAGACGAAATTGCAGACAGCGAGCAAGTTAAGGTAATTGGAGAGAGGTTGAAAGGATTGGAAGGTTTGCTTGGGCCTGCTGGTCTTGCTGATTTTCTTCGTGGCATTGGAAGAGGCGGTATAGATGCAATTACAGGTATTGGAGGAGGCATAGTAGATCTTATTGATAAAGCTACCGCTAAAGCCGCTGAAGTTATTAGCGGTGGTAAAAATATACCGCCATCTAACACTAAAAATAGAAATAGTGGTTTGCCTGCTGATTTATCTCCCATAGGAGGAGGCATGCCAAGATATGAACCTTATCCAAAACCAGTAAATGGGAAATGTGGGTTAGGGTTTACGCCATTTGATTTAAACGGAGATGGAGAACCTGATATTTGTATTCCATCTGTGTTTCCTCCTAAAGATGAAGAAGGAGATGATGAACAATCTCCTAGTGGTGAAGATGATAAGCCACCTCCTACTAATGATTCTCCTCCTCCCAGCGTTCCAAATCCAATCCCTGGAGATGACAAGAAAGAAGAGAAGCCCGAAGATACAGGTGGAAATAATCAAGGTGAAGATGACACAGATCTTCCGGGTCCGGGTCCGGGTACTGGAGATGGAGGTGGAGACGGAGATAAAGGAGGCACACCCAAACCAGACGCAAATGGAGTATGCCCTCCCGGTTACTTTGGAAGAGACACTAATGGCGATGGCATAAATGATGTTTGTATACCTATTGGTACAGGCATACTTGACCTTCTTAGAATGGGCGTTGGAATGGCTGGTAGCGGTCCAAGCGGCAGAAGCGAAACAGAGTTAGACAAGGCCGCTGAGAAAGCTGGATTACAGGTCTTTAACGATCCAGTTAACTTTATGAGATATTCTCCAAGCGCATTGCAAATGCAAGATCCTCGTTATTACGGCATTACTTCTTTTGTTCCTAAAGGAGAAGAACCTGATTTTAATCTTGGCTACCGTGGTGTACCCGGTCAAATGTATGCCAACTATAATGTAGACGATAAGACAGGCGCACTAAGTCCAAGGAATGCAAGGAATGGTGGCATCATATCTTTAGCAGAGGGCGGTGAAACAAACTTCCCTAGAAAAAACGGACAGATATCTGGTCCAGGTACAGAAAGATCCGATGACATACCAGCCATGTTAAGTGATGGTGAGTTTGTTGTGAACGCAAAAGCGGTTAGAGGTATAGGTAGATTATTCAACGGTAAGATAAAAGACAAAAAGAACGCTAGAAGGGAAGGCGCTAGAGCGATGTATGCGCTTCAACGAGCAGGTGAAAAAGCAGCAGGATTATCATAATGTCAGAAAGTGTATTAACTCCATATGTAAACCCAAACGCATCTCAGACAACAACTGATCCAGCGGTAGAAAAAGCGAGTAGAGATTTATTAGCTTCTTACTTCGGACCAGGTGGCTTGATGAGTCAACCTATACCTGTTCCAACAAGACAGGTAGCAGGGTTATCTCCGCTAGAAATAGAAGCTAGAAATCTTGCAGGAGGACTGGGTGGTTTTGCTGGTCAGTTAGGCACAGCTCAAAACTTGTACCAGTCTAGTGCCGCAGCCTATAACCCTTTGTTCGCTAGTCAGTTTATGAATCCATACACTGAGTCTGTTGTTCAAACTCAACAGGCGGACGTTTCTCGATTAGGAGAAGAACAAAAAAGACAAGCCAGAGCAAGACAAGCTCAATCCGGTGCATTCGGTGGATCAAGAGGCGCTCTTCAAGAAGCTCAGATAAACAGAGATACTTTGAGGGAGCAGTCAAGAATAGGTGCAGACCTTAGAAACAGAGGTTTCACTTCTGCAAGAGATGCGTCTATGAAAGCATTTGAAGATGCTCAGAGAAGACAAGCTGGTGCTGCTTCAGGTATTGCAGGTCTTGGAAGACAAGGACAAGACATGCTTACTGATCAGATTCGTACGTTAACTGGACTAGGCGCAACAGGCAGAGGCATACAAGACAGGGCTCTTGGGTATGGTTATGACGCTGCATTAGAAATGGCTAACGAACCTTATCTTAGATTTCAAAGAGGCCAAGCTGCTCTTCAAGGATTAGGCGGATTATTACCAAGCTACACCACTGGATATGGATCTGGCGCTGGACAGACCACCCCATTCCAAGACCCCAGCTTCCTTGAAAAACTCATAGGCGGTATTGGTTCTCTTGGTTCTAAAGAATTTTCAGGAGGTATTGATTTTCTTGGCGGATTATTAGGTGGTTTATTAGGTGGGGGAAGACGTTAAACATGAACAGTATATACGATAGACCTATGTTTCAAACTCCTCAACGAAGAGCAGGCGGTGGCATCATGGCTGGCGTTGCTCCAATTAACGAAGCCATGGGTCCAATGAAGTTAGAAGATGGCGGTGACCCTGGATTCCTTGATCGAATTCGTTCTTACTACGATGAAAATCTTTCTGGCATTCCTGCTGGGTTAGAGTACATGAGAGAAGAAGGTATGGGTATACCTCTTTTTGGAGAAGGAGGCATACTTTTTGATCCAGATGATCCTTTAGACCAATTAAGTGTAGGGCTATTAGTTTTTCCCCCTGCTGCCGCTGCTGCAAGATTAGCCAGCATGGGAGTGAAAGGGTATAAGTTGTTTCGCCAAATGAGAAAAATTAATAAAGTACAAAAAGAAATGGGCATAGATCCTAGTAGACTTGAAAAAGCAAATCCATTTCAAGCTGACCCAATTAAAGCTCTTCAAGGTGGAGCAACCACATCTGCAGCAATAAAAGGAACGGCAGAAGCAATTGATCTACCCGAAGTAATTGCTGATGTGCCTAAAATATTAGAAATAGCTAATGAAGTGGGACAAGGTGCTGAATTACTAAAATATATAGATAACGAACAGATAGATAACAATGGCATAATGGGTTTGATTCAAGATGCTGATGTGGAATCTGAACTCGCTGATCTTGATAGAGCAGAACAGTTAGAAGAACGAGCCGAACAAGATTTTGATGATCAAGTTGCCAGGAGCATCGCTGAAGCCAGAGAGATGGGCGTTGATACTTTTGTAAATAAAGCAGGCAAAGAGTTAGCCGCTGTCACCAAAGAAGAGTTAGATGAGTTTAGAAGTCTACCTGGCAATGAAGACCTTGGCTATACAGAAGCTTTAAGAAAATATTTAAATGAAAAGAACGCCATGGAAATGAACCGTGGCGGAATTGCAAAATTAAACTTAGGGGGAGAAGTCTTCTCTGAAACAAAAAAACCAAGTAACGTAGTAAAAGAAAAATCTACAAAAGATGTGCTAGATGAAATTAATGTTCCAGGTTTTGATGAAGATGGTAGACCTTCAATAAAAACATCTGTTATTGCTTCTCAAAGAGCGGAAAATGAAGGCATTAGTTATCTTAAAGCGTTAAAGCTGATAAAAGAAGAAAACAAAAAATTTGCAGAAGCAAAACCATTTGAGTTGCCTGAAATGTATGCAGGAGAGATTGACGAGATTGAAGCTCCAAGACCCGGATTTTTTGACATGTTGCGTAACATGGATGACTCTACTGCCGCAGGGTTTGCTGCACTAACTAGTAGAAGACCAAGGGGCCAAAGTGCAATCAGTGCTTTTATGGAAGGCAAAATGGATTACAGAAAACAAGCCGCAGAAGCTGCAAGAGATGAAGCAGCAACCATACCGGGACAAGTGGCTGCATATAGGGAAATATTTCCAGACATAACTGATGAACAGCTACAAGATTTAATTTTGAGTGGCGGCAAATCTCAAGAACAACAGATAAGAGAACTTGCCATAGATATTTATACTCAATTGTTGAAAGATGAAGTTAGTCAACTTCCTGACAATTTAATAGATGCAACTGAGCAACAAAAACAAGATTACTTGCTTTCAAAAGCTATAAGAGATGCAACAAGAATAGTTACTGGTGATCTTGAAGGTCTTGTTTCTGGTTCTGGTGTTGATATAGATCTTTTAAATAAAGAAGAAGCTTAACAATGTCTCTAGTGGTTAGAGTTCCAGACGGAAGAACTATAAGAGTACCCACAGAGGATCAAGAAGAAGCTAAACAAATAGCTTTAAATTACGCTAAAGACAATCCAAGAATCCAAAGAGGCGCTCAACTTGGAGAAGAGGATGTTAATGTCTTCGGAGATGTTGCTCGTGGTGTAGGAGCAGGATTGGTTCAGGCGGCTGCTGGAGTTGCCGCATTGCCTGCAGAACTCATTGACCTGGCTACCCTTGATGAAGGAGAAGAAAGCGTTGCAGAATCAGTCGATGAATTCTTCGATAAATTTACCCCTGAAACATACACTGGCGCAGGCGAAGCTGTAAAATTTATGACGCAGTTCATTGTCCCTGGCGGAATTGCTGCTAAAGCTGCAGGTAAAGCTGGTCAAGGATTAAGTAAAGCAAGAAAACTTGGAGTTCAAACTGGTGCATTTGCTGGTGCTGACTTTGTTGTATCTACTCCTGACGTAGAAACAATGGGTGATTTTTTTGAATCTGGTCCTACCAAAAGAACAGAACTAGAAAATTTAGAGGGCATTGATCTAGCTCAAGCCAGAATAGCAAACAGGTTTAAGGTAGCCACTGAAGGCGCACTGATGTCATTAGGAATTACTGGTGCTTTCGCTAGTCCAAGACTTATCAGGGCTGGTTTAGACAAAGCAGCAGGATCAGATCTATTAAAAAACTCCGCTCAAAAAATAGTTGATTCCAATAAACCATTTGCAAAATTAGGATTAGAACCAGAAGAGGCAGAGGGAATATTTGGCAAAGCTTTTTTAAAAGGAAAAAAACAACTCGATAATATTTTTAGAAAATACACTCCTTCTGGTATGACAATAGGAGAGCGGTTCACTTTTCAAGGTCAATTGCCTGACCGTCTTGTTGCAGATTTAAAAGCCTCTAGGATATCTCAAATTGCAGCACAAGATCAGTTAGCCAGAAACGGTATGGAAGAAATAACCAATGGCATAAAAGTGCTGACTAGAGCAGGCGCTCAAAATAATACTGATGAAGCAGTAGCGCTAGACGCATTGCAAAGTTTTATATTCGCAGAGAAGCAAGGACTCAAAGACAGAAGTGTTATTAAAGCAAACGCAGAAAAAACTCTCAAAGAATTAGATCAAAAAATACAAGATGTAATTAAAGATGACCCTGCTTACAGAAAAATATTTACCAAAGAAAGCAGTGTTTTAGAAGGTGCAAAAAAGATAAGAGATCAAATTGATAATCTTTCAGAAAGAATTATAAGAAGCGATAACTTTATAGACGATGAGTTAAAAGAAACCATACTTCAGAACCGTGGATTTTACGGTACAAGAATATACAGAGCTTTTAATGATACGACTTTTGATCCTTTTGAAGGTGTTCAAGGTGGTGTTAATGTTGCAAAAAAAGAAGCGTATGACAAAGCTGTAGAGGAATTAAATAAAACTCTGCCAAAGGGGGTTAAAAAATTAACGCCAAAAGAATCAAACGACATATTAAAATCTTTAGTTGAAAACAAAGAATTTCACAACGCTTATAACAATCCTAGAAATATAACTGATATTGGAACTTTAAATGGCGTTGCTCAAGGACCATTGAAAGGTAGAAGTTTAGATTCTTTACCAGCCATTAGAGATTTTCTTGGTGAGTACAGTGGAGGCTCAAAAGTAATACCCGGTAAAGCTAATGTTAGTAGACAGAGAACAGTAGCAGAACAAAAAGAAGGTCTTGAAAGAAGAATTGTTGAAACAATAGATAAAATGAGCAAGACATTATTTAAAAAAGATTATTTTGACAACATCGTAAAACATAACGAAACACTAAAAAATGTTGATCAAGCTAAATTTATATTTGATGAATTTGATGAAGAACTTATAGGTGCTGGTCCTAATCAATATAGAGAGATTGGTAAAAAAGGTAGTGAAGCTATGGCTAGAAAGTTTGGGGCGCTTAATGGTAAGTATGTGAAGGCAGAACACTACAGAGCTTTTAATGATGCGCCTAGTATAATAGACAATATGAACAACAGTAGTTTGTACGCTACTTTCTTAGGGGCAAAGGGTATATCTCAAATAGCAAAAACTGTTTACAGCCCTATTACTCAAATTAGAAACGCCACTACTGCAGCAATGTTTGCACTTGCTAATGGAAACATAGGCAATGGAAGAGAATTAGTTAATTCTTTCAAAGTTGTGATGAGCGAAATTAACCAGAAAGCAATTGGTAAGAACATAGAGACCACAGGTAGCGAAGTAAAATTAGCTACCAAAAAAGATATAGACGATTACTACAGTGAGAAAATTGATTTAGGAATAGTAAACAGCAACGCCAAAGTAGGTGAGTTTGAGGATCTTTTAAAAGATGCTGCAGGAGGAGAAAAAGGAAGTTTGTTTACAGTTGGAAAAGGAAAATCTGTATTAGACTTTTTTAAAAATACTCAGAACAGATTCGCAGGAAAACTTTACCAAGGCTCTGATGATGTTTGGAAAATATATAGTTACGAGATGGAATTAGGAAAATTAAAAAATGCTTTTAAAAAAGATCCTAATGCCTCCATAACTCTTCGAGATGCAAAAAGCAGAATACAGTTAGCTGAACAAGGCATTGATGTAAACAGAGGAATTAAAGTATCTAATCTTGATAACTTACAATTGCCAACTGGTAAGTATGTTCGCAATTCTAAAAGTGAATTAGTTCCAGAAATGGTTAATGCTAAAGATCTTATTTTAAAAAGAGAGGCTGCTCAACTCGTTAAAGATACTGTCCCTAATTACGCTAGGGTTCCTGACTTTATTACAAAGTTAAGACGTATGCCTTTCGGTAACTTCATCGCTTTTCCTGCAGAAATACTTAGAACTAATTTTAATATCGCACATCAAGCTGCCAGAGAACTAGCTAGTGAATCCGCTGAAATAAGATCCATAGGTATGAGAAGACTTACAGGTTCGCTTGCTGTTAATGGTGGCATAGGTGCTACTTTAACCACAGCAGGTCAGTTACTCACTGGTACAGACAAAGAACAAATCAATGCTTGGAAAAGATCAGTTGCTGCAGACTGGGATAGATACTCAACATTAATACCAATAGCATCAGACAAAGATGGAAACATCACAGAGATGTATAATTTTTCTTACACCAATCCATATGATTTTTCGACTAGACCTTTTAGAGCATTATATGAAGCTGTAGGGAATGGCATAACAGAAGAGAAAGATTTAATTTCTATAGCTGGTGGCGCAGCTTATGATTCAATGAAAGAATTTATTTCGCCTTTTATGGACGAATCAATCATAACTGAAAAAGCTTTTGATTTAGCTAGAAATCAAACTAGATTCGGTAGACAGATTTATTTAGATGCTGACCCAATGGGAGATGTGATAACAAAAAGCATGCTTCATCTTCTTGATGGATTAAACCCTGGAGTTATGCCTGTAAAAGTTCAGTCTGGAGAACTAACATTTAAAGATTTTCCTAAAGCAGTAGGGTCCATGGTGGGTGTCAATCCAGAAAAAACAGTAAGCAGATCAGGCGGACAAATTGATGCAGCAGGAGAGTTTGTCGCTTCCTTAACTGGACTTAAATCAGTTAAGCCTTATTTAAAAGACACGTTAATGTATCGGACCTATGAAGCGGCTGATTTAGTTAGAGAGTCTGCAAGAATATTTAACCGGGTAGCTAAGTCCAGAGGGAGTGTAAGTGCTGATGAAATAACTAACGCTTTTATTAAATCAAACGAACAAAGATTTAAAAAACTTAGAGATCTTCATACTGCAATTGATGATGCAAGAACACTTGGCATGAGTGAAAAAGATATTTATCGAGTTCTTAAACAAGCTAAAGCACCTAACATAGAATTTTTAATGAAGGGAAAGTTTAAACCTTTTTTTCCTTCCAACGAAACAATGAAATACGCATTAACTTCAAATGAAAATAAGCTTAGAAATCCATTTAATATGAGCGATATTAAAAAAAGCTATAGATCTCAAATTGGTAGAGACTTTAAACCTGGTGCAGTTGAACAAGCCAGAGAAGAAAGAAGGCAAAAAGCAATTGAGTTACGACAAAAATTAGCAGAGCAAGCGCAACAACAAACTTCAAGCATAGATATTTCTCAACCCACCCAGCCTTTTAATAGACCAAGTGCTGGCACAGCTGCGCTACGTCAAGTAGAATTAGATAAACTACTTGGTACAGATTAATTGATTCCAAAACGAAAGAACAAAAGCAAATACTACGCAAAGAAAGTTAAGTATGACGGCATCACATTTGACTCCAAACTTGAAGGGGCTCGATACAAAATCCTCAAAGACATGCAGGACCGTGGGCAAATATCCGACTTGGAATTGCAGGTTCCCTATGAGTGTGTTGTGGAGGGGAAGAAGATCTGTAAATACTTTGCGGACTTCCGGTATCGATGCGGAGAAGATGTCATCGTAGAGGACACCAAAGGTGTGATCACTCAGGTGTTTACGTTGAAGAAGAAACTGGTCGAAGCTCTGTATCCAGAGCTAGTCATTCAGATTATTGTGGACCCAAGAGAGCCCCCTAGAACGGAATTTTATCCTCATCCATTACATGCACACGGCTGATCTCTCCATCAAACTGTGTGCGGTATTCAAACATCTCCTTCATTCTTTCAAAGTCATAGTTTGTTTTAGATAGCTCACGCATCTCAGGGCTACTGAACTTCATCTCACCCAGCTTATCTGCCGTCACGTTGTAGAACTCAAAGATCCCGACCTGATAGCAGATCATGTCCTTTTCGCTCTTGTCTGGCAGATAATCTGCATTAACCATCTCAGGCCTCCACAGATGATCCCTACAGCCGTTTCTCTGCTCCTGTGGTGTGAGTGCCTTACCAGATCTATTGCACCACCAATCGCCCTCAGAACCGTCTGAGAGAGGCTTACAGTCCTTACAGTTACGACAATTAACAGAAGGTGGCAAACGTTTGCCTAGGTATACATCCCGGTATACAGCAGGGGCATTCTTCAGCCGCCAGTCGTTCTCACTCATGCCGTCAGGGATCTTGTTGCTGAACACCAATCGCTCTGCTCTCTCCTGCGCTTGCTCCCAGATGCTGGGATTGAAGTCTATGATCTCTGTGTACACGTTGCTGTCGTTCTTGTTGACCACAATCACCATGGTCTTATCGACATTGAAGAGCCCCATGTAACAATGTATCTGCCACTGATAAGTCTTAGACCATCCTTGGTAGTCTTGTATCTTCTTGAGTTCCTTGAATCGTTTATCGTTAGCCGATTTAACCTCAAGCAAAAATATTTTGTTTTCATCAAAGCCAGGGACGTTGCGAAGAAATCCATCGCATGCCCCACCCACATGGCCACCTAGGATAGATCCTCGGTATTGGTTGCCTTGATTGTCCAGTGCAGACACCTGCATGACGGTGGTGTTGGCAATGTTGTCCACCACTTGGTCCTCAATCCGGTTACCCAGATCGAAGAGTCGTAGCATCCTGCCTTCAAATGATGAAGGAAGCGACCAGTGATAAGACAGCCACCCCTTCCTCTCATCGTCATCACCGATCACGCTAAACCCAAGGTGTGTGCGATAAGGATCATTCTGATCAGAGATCTGCTGATCTATCTCATCAAAAACCGACTCCGATAACATTCCAATACTTTCCTTCTTTTCTAACATTGACACGTTTGATCTCCTTAAATAATCCGTATACATTCACTGCGTTAACTGCAACATCTATGTCATTGGGATACGGTTGATTCTTCGACATAATCCGCCATTTCTTTCTAGCTATCTCAGCAGGCTTGCCTCGCATGTTAATCATGAGCGCAGTGCTGTATGGCCAGTAGTTCTCTTTACTTTTAAACATGATCTTTAAATATTGATTGCCGTTCTTAGATATTGCTTTCTCAGCCCGAACCCATTCAATAGACTCTGATCTCTCTCTGACTGGTGCTTCCCCTACCATCTCATCAGACAACACGCTACCTTGTGCAGCGATAGTAGTCTCAGATGCTTCAGTCTCTTTGACCGACTCTACGATCTGAGGTGGAGGTGGTGCAGGTTTACTCGCATCACACTCTATGCACTTCTTGTAGTCCATGTCATTGACTGCCAAGCACTCATCACATATCCAGATCTTAGGCTTCTCATTGCCTAGCTCTTCATCACGCTTGTTACGCTCTGGCCTCGCAACGTCTATGCACCCATGGCGAAGCATGTTCCCACCGTAATCTAGAAGCATGCAGTTCTCTTTCTCCTCGCCCCATGGCCGCATACCACGCCCACATATCTGAACGTACAAGCCAAGCGACTTGGTGGGTCTGAGCAATGCAATGCAGTCTGTCCTCGGGGCATCCCACCCCTCTGTCAACACGGCCACGTTGCAAAGCGCATTGATCTTTCCCTCTTCAAACAATTGAAGAATCTCTTCTCTCTCATCCGTGGGTGTCTCTCCGGTCACACAAGCAGACTTGATGCCGTGATCAAGAAGATAACTATTCATCTTGTGAGCGTGTTCAACAGATACACAAAAGAAGACAGTGCTAGTTCTACCTTTGATGTACGCCTTGTCGATCCAGTCATTGACGATTGCAAGTATGGTTTGATCAACCATAGCTAGTTTCTCTAGATCAGACTCACGGTAGTCACCGTTTTTAAACTTGAGCCTTGCCTGAGATGCATCAATGATGGCATCGTCCGCCACCTTGTATGCAGATAATCTGCACAGGTAACCGTCCTTGATAAGTTCTGTGATCGGGACTCGATGTGCCACGCCACCAAACACATGATCACCCATGCCATAGATGTAGCCCTGCCCCATGCGATATGGCGTAGCCGTCACGCCCATGATTTTGGGACAACCAATCTCTTCAAAGTGATTTATGATCTTCCGATATCGGGATCGTTTCTCTGTTCCGACATGATGTGCTTCATCAATGATTATGTAGTCAAAAGGCAGACTCTTCTCTAGCCTTGTCTTAGAAGCCAGGGTATCCCGACTTGCGATGACAATGGGCGCTGTGCTGTCAAACTCCTTGAGACTGGCAGCGAGTATGCCCACTGGCGCATTAGGCCAAACAGATAAGAGTTTGTTTTTCGCTTGAGTGATGAGCTCTTGTCGGTGGGCTAGAATTAGAAATCGTTTGCTAGGATCTTGAAGATATAGATCTCGTATCATTGACACAAAGACTACTGTCTTCCCTGCCCCTGTCGGTAATACGATCAGAGGATAACTTGTTTCTTTTTCAAACCAACAGAGAGCCTTGTTCATGGCTTTTTTCTGGTAGTTTCTTAGTTCCATCTAATGTATCTTTACCTCCTCATTTGCTTTTCTTTCTTTAATCGCTATTTGTTTTAGCTTACCAAGCGTGAAGGTAACCTTGTCTGGGTTATCCACGTTTAAGTACGCATAGTATGCAGCAAATCCAAGAACCTCCTGCATGAGGGCTCCGTAATGAAACCCAAGCTCTTCGTTTTCTGAGTTACAAAGAAACTCGTGAAGCTTGTCAGTAAAGTCTTCAACAAACTTCTCTTCTTCCGGTGTCATCTCTACAACGTCTGACATATAAACCTCCTGTATTTTTCAAATAAATTAACCATGCCAAACCCTACCTCTCCTTAACAGACCATACCTCGACTCTCCGCGCTGCGCCTCGACTGCCATGCCATACCGCACCCCACGCCACCAAACCCCAACATTCCCCACCACGACTGCCAAACCAAACCTCGCCATACCACTCCCGACCATACCGCTCCGTGCCTTGCCCCTACTGCCTTACCAAACCTTGCCTGACCTCACCGCAACGTACCAGACCTATCCACGACTCACCGCGCCTGCCAAGTTAATCTGGAACTAGAGAATCAATAAGATCGTGAAATGCATTTAACTCATGCAGTTCTTTGTACTTCTTCCTAAAGTTTCTAAGTTCCTTGTATGCACTAAGAACCATCTTGGCTCTCGACTCTGGATCTGCCAAAGCCTCTTCTTTTGAAACATAAGTTTTAACAGGTGGTGCTTCTTCTTCCTTAACGATGTGCCAATACTTGATGGTTTTTTCTTCTTGAGGAAGTTCCTCTACGACAATCTCAATAGACTTGATCATCTGCATCGCTTGTTGCTTGCGATACATATGCCCTGCTTTTGAGTCGTTCCATTCAAATGCAGAGTGAAGGACGTTAGAACCATCCCTTGCTTTGTCAAGAAGCAGGTCAGCGGTTAGCTGACCCTCTTCTTCTCTGATGGATTCCATCTCAGCATAAGCTAGATCAGGATCTATCTTCGTAAACCTAGAGCCTTTTCTCCAACTTGCTTTCTCCATCACACCACCTCTGAAACAACTTCGTTAGTAACCATGTCAAGTTCTTTGATGCCTTGAGTAGTATCAACTTCAAAACGACCTTTGTCTCCGTCCCTCTGTGGCCTCCAGTCACCAATACCAACACCGTATCCTGCTCTCTGAACAAGCGTCACAACGTCCTGAACATTTAGCTGAGTGGTGTCAATGTCTATGGTGAAGACTGCTGACCAGTCATGGAAGTAAAGTCGATACCGAAGGTCAGTTGCCCCTCGACCTACCGTCACTTTGTCCTCAGTAACAACTGGTTCTGAATCATAGACAAGAGGTACGTTGCCAGACTTGTCATGCGGAAGAACAAACAAAGCCTTCCTAATCACAGTCTTTGCTACGCCATCATCGGTGTGTGCTGCTGATGTCACAGCTTTCTTGAAGGCATCGATGGGAAGGCCGAAGCTTCCATCATCACATCGGTAGGCGCACTCGTGCGCTGTCTCCTCCGGTGTCCTTTCTTCTTTAGGTAACTTCTTCCGTTCTGTCGGAGTCATTCTTACCATCGCCTTCGCCTTCTCTGACCACGCATGCATGACCAGTGGGCTTAACCCTTTAATGGCTATTTGAAACCTACTAATTTTAAAAGGTGTGATTTTTATTTGTGCTTGAGTCAGTTCACTCATTTCTATTTTCTCCAATTAAGTGTGGCCGATGCGATATACGCTATCCATGAATAACTAGAGGGGGAGCGTACACCGCTCACAGACGCGGCCACTCGCCTGAAGGTGATCCCCCCCACTAGATTATTGCCAGTTCGTTGGTTGATTGGCAACTGGTTGTTGAGGCTGGGCCTGAACCTGTGGCTGAACCGGAGCCTGCATTTGTGGTGCAGGTTGCATCGGTGCCTGAGGTTGAGGCTGTACCGGAGCCTGAACTTGTGGAGTCAAAAACGACTTCACCTTGTTATTGTCTGGATAGCCGCCAGTCCCCTTCTCAATTGAGATGTTCGCCTGTGTCGGGCGGTTCATCGCTTGGCTCAGTGACTGTGAATTGAGCGGCACGTTGTCCACATCAATCCCTGTGCCTCTCATGAAAGACTTGAGCCTTCCAATCGCCACGTTAGGATTGTTTCCAGTCAGAACAAAGTTCTCAAAGATCCTTCTGTTCTCGTGAGTCGGACCAACAATTTTGAACTGGATTTTTACGCCTTGGTTCCCAGTAGTGTAAGTGATGTCCTCAAATGATACACCTTCGATGGTGTACTGCCCTTCAGGAATGGGACTGAAATCACCTTGCGATGATTCGTCAATGCCACTCCAGTCTACGCCTTGATCTAATATACCCATAATTATTTAGCTCCCTTCGCTTGAGTTGTGGGTTGCGGTTGCGGTTGTGGTTGTTGTGAAGGAGCCATCGCAGCAAGATAAGCTTGAATGAATGAGCTCCACTCGAAATCGATTTTGGGAGGTAGATCAACTCTGCTCTTTGCATCGTAACCAGCTGCGAACTTGGTGTACAAAGCACGGTTGCCGTAGCTCACGCCACGATTCTTGCTACCGTCCTTCTGTATATTCACCTCAAAGTTTGCAAAGAGATTGAAATCTACCCAGTCTTTGATGAGTGAGTTGACGCTCTTATGGCATCGCATCTCCCATCGGTCGTAAGGCTCATGGATCGCATCATTAAACGGCTTGACGGCCACATGAGACAAAAGAATGATGTTCATATTCTTTGTCTTGTGACACACCTGAAAACCATTTAGTAAATCCACCCAGAGTTCTCTTACTGCGGTGTACCCCTTGCCGTAACCAGGTGTCTCGATAGAGTTCCATTGATTTCTCTCACAGACATGTTGCTCTGCAAGAAGCGAGGCAGCATCCGTGGTGTCAAGACACAAAGTCTTGTACAAATGTTCTTCTTTGGCAAGAGACTTAGTTTGATCTATGAGATCCTGCCAAGTATCAGCCTTGGGAAAACGAGCGGCTTCTAAAAAGCCCAGCCCATCTTCGGCCTGCAAGAAGATCACATCGTCAGCTTTGCTGGCGAAGGTAGATTTACCTATGCCATCAGTGCCTTGGATGTTGAGCCTCATGGGGGGGTAGCCTTGTGGCCCAGTGGCCACGTTTTGTGTCGTGACTTGTGCAAGTAGCGACATTACTTCTCCT
>TARA_R100001591_G_scaffold52697_1_pt1 | contig 21406 bp, 20 predicted proteins | sample TARA_R100001591 | Tara Oceans TARA_R100001591 (sample SAMEA2622725) | marine metagenome | biome: marine biome (ENVO:00000447); feature: surface water layer (ENVO:00002042); material: "saline water (ENVO:00002010), including plankton (ENVO:xxxxxxxx)" | depth 5 m
TTTAGAGAGTTTTATAAAGATGAAAAAAATCTACAAACTAGAATTAGCGCTTTTGCATTGGGTAGTGTAATGGGTGCACGAGGGGGTTATGTAGATGCTATTGCAGAAAGAGAGTACCAACTACAAGAGTCTGAAAGAAGGCTTGGTGATGCTATGGATAACGCCAAGTTTGGTAGAGCGCAAGAAATGCGTAAAGAAATAATAGCTTATACTGTAATAGATCAAAACGGTGATGCATCAACAGCAAAATCTCGTGTACAAAGAATGGTTGCTGAAGGTCAAATGGAGGAATCTGTAGGGCAAGAATTAATACAAGCTATTGAACAAGGTGAAGAAATATATGCTTCTACACATAAAGGTAATCTTTTAACACAAGAAGCAAAAAGATCTATATTCCTTAGTAGATTTGATATAAAAAACTTTGAAGCGGATATAGATGCTATAAATAAAGATAGAGAAGACGAAATAGCATTAGCTCGTGAAAATAATCCAGAGGGTGGACAAGAGCTTGAGGAAACAATAGAAAGAATAAATAGAGAGTATGATGAAGCTATTGCTCCCATACAAGAAGATATACAAAATAAAAAAGATTTTATTAGAAACGTATCCTCAGTAAAGCTTGGTAAACTAACTAAAGATAAATCAAGAGTAAAAAGATCATCAGTTGGATTAACACAAGATCAATTTAAAGATTTTACAACTGAAGGCAGAAAAGCAGAACAAGAAAAACTTGGTGTAATTAGTCAAGCAGCTACAGCAGTTACAGAAGGCGTAACAAAAGCTGCTAAAGCAACTACAAGTTTCGTTCAAGATGTTGTAAAGAATGTAAGAGAGCGTGGCGCAAAACAAGCTGCACAAGATGTTATCAAGTCTGAGTCAGCTAAAAAAATTACAGAGTTTTTAAAAAGTCAAATAGAAAAAGGTACAAACTTTTCTAAAAAATATATAGACAAAGTAATACCAGGAGCTTCTAATAAAATAGAAGAAGAGGTAAAATCATACAGAGAATCTCTTGGTGATCGTGTACCAACAGCTGAAGAAGTTAAAAAAAAGGCAAAAGAGATTATAGACAAAATAAAAAAGTCAGATCTTAAAGGCGCTACAACAGATGTTGTAAATGAAATAAGAGACTTTGTAGAAACAAAGCTTAAAGACAAAACAGTAAAAGAAACTCTTTTACAATCCCTACAAGCTGCTAAAACAACAGGTAAATCTTTTTTAAATCAAATAAAAGAAAAAGCATCTAAGATAGATGATAAGCTTAAGCAAAGAAAAGCGAATGTTATCATCAACAAAATGGATAAGGGCGAAGCTCTTACAGAAGATGAAAATAAATTTGTAGATGAAAATCAAAATTTGTTTACTGTAGATGCAGAAGTAGTTGAAACTGAAGAACAGGCTGAAGAAGCACAAGCAGAAGTAATACAGCCTGTAACTAAAAAAAAAAGTAAAAAATTAGTAGAAAAACCTACTATTGATATTACCCCAAAAAGCGATGAATCGTTTATTGAAAAGATTCAAAAATTTGCAAAACGAGCAAAGGGTAAAAATCCAAATAGAAAAGATACTGACGCACGTAAACCAGTTCAAAAGTATATAGAACGATATGATGAAAACGATCAATTCATACGTGGATATATTAGAAGAGGTTTAGAAAAGAAGTTTCCTAATGTAAATATTACATTTACAAATCAAAGAGTTATTGAAGGATTTAGCGGTGGAGCATCTGCTGTATTTTTTGGTAGCACAGCATTAGTAAATCCACAAGCTGCATTACAAACAGATTTAATACACGAGCTATCACATCCATACTATCAATCAATATCAGGCACACCATTACAAAAAAGATTAAATGAACTTCTTATTAAAAGAAGAATAATAACGCCAGGCGGTAATCTTGAGAGGCTAATTGACAATATACAGTTTAATTATCCATTACTTGCATTATACAATTTTAATGGTGCTGAAATGACAGGTGGTGATGTCATTGCACAATTGTTAGAGGATCGTAATAGAAATATTGAATCTCCTTTAAATAGTTTGTTAGATAATATTGTTGAGTTTGCAGAAACAGGTAAAACAATTGAATACAAAAATGCTGTACAGTCTTTATTTACACAATTATCAAAAGAGGGTTCTGCAAAAAGATTAGAAGATGAAAAACAATTTGGTTTATTAGAAGAAGCTTTTGCATACAGCAATGAAGATTTTAACAGACAAGGCGGCATTGAAAATGTTATAGAAAATACTAGAGATGCTAAAAAATATGACAGCATATTAAAAAGAATGTACAAACGTATAGCTGGTTTAGCAAGTAAGGAAGAAGCTAAAGAGGTTATGGAAAAAGCTATACCTGAAATAGGTATGATGAACTATGAGCAGGCTATGCAGTATGTACAAGACAATTTTAGCATACTTAATAAAGATGGAGATCTAAAACAAAATTCTTACAATAAAACAGCTAATTTAAAGAAAGCTGAATTTAATACTATATCTAAAGCAGGATTGTTTAATATAGTTCAACAGAAAGTAGCTGGTGAAGGATTAAGAGACGAAGAGGCTGTGCAAAGAATAGCTGAGGAGTTATATGCACTAAATGGTAAAAAATATGATGCACAAAAACGTAAAAAACCATTTGGCGTACATACTTTAGAACACGATACTTTACTAAGAAGAATTAGATCGCAAGTAGATCGTGTTAGTTTTAAAGAATATGAAAGAGTTGTAAATAATCTTATTGACTCTGTAAATAAAGAACTATCAGTATCAGAAAAAGCATCAGCAGAACTTACAGTAAGTTTTAAACAGTTTGAAGAAGATATAATAGAAGACAATGATCAAAGCAATATATTTGATCGTGATGAGGTCTTGTTTGGAAATACTACGTCTAAGTTTATACAAGCATACACATTAGAAGAATCTAAAAAAGATTCTAAAAATCCTGTCAATGTAAAATCACTATTAGCAGAACTACATGCATTAGGTCTTAAAACAAAAAAACAAGACAACTTTAGTTTTGTTGTAGGCGTAACAAGTAGTAGCAATCCAGAGGTAATAAGGTTTGTAAAATACCTTAAATCAAAACTTAAGAAAGATACATATGTAGATGCTTTATTATTAGAAATGTCAATAGACTTTGCTAATAAAAAGATTGAAACCATGAAGGAAGTTGGTTTTATGCGTGGTGATAATGGAGTTACTACATGGGTGCCAGGAGTATCATTAAGCACAGATGAGGTGAGATGGGTATCAAGTTTGACAAGGGACGCTAACAATAGATTATTTACAAGAACACCAGAAAACTCTCAGTTGCGAACTAATCTTATAAATGGTTTTAGAGAAGGTAAAAACATAGGAGAATTATTATCAGAAATATATCAAGACTCAGGGTATTGGCAATATGTAGATAAGTCTAAGCTTGGATCTGGTAATGTATATAACTACAAAAACAAAAGATATTCATCTCTTGAAGAATTAGTAAACAAAAACAGAGAGGACTTCGTTAAGTTGTATAGAGGTAGATACTCATTACAGTTTACTAATGGATTTGATAATTTACTGTCTGATTTAATTGTTCAGTCAAGAGCTAAAAATTATATTACACAAGTAAATGATGTAGCAGAGAATCCTACCTTAACTATAAATAGAGAAAACTCTTTACTTAACAAAAATGAAAACTACGCTGATTTATCTAAAAAAGATTTAGTAGCATATTATAGGCTTATGGAAAATCTTGGGTTCTTTGATGAGAACAAAGGTTTTAAAAATATATATGCAGAAATGTTAGGCGATGGATCAGGCTTAGAGCATAATATTAGTTTATTGTCTGGTGTGTTTTCTACACCTGAAGCGTCTAAACAAGAGCAAAGACGAAATAGAAAGTATGTAAGAATGGATAGCTTAGAGCTAATGCTTACAGACTTTAATGATTTTCTCTACTCTATGAGAAGATATAAACGTGGTGAGGTAGGTTATTACGATCAAGCTATAGCTGTATTTGGAGCTGCTAAAAGAAGATATTATGTCAAAACACCAATAGCACAAACGTTTGAGGAAAGACAAGATCTTTTAAAAATGGCATACAATGCTGGTTATAACGATAAAAAGTATATAGATGGCGCTGATGTAAATCCATTTAAAATAGTTTTAGAAGATGGAGAGTACTCTCTAAAGGGTATGGGTAAGTTGTTGCCTAAGTTTGAAAAAGAAATACTTAGAGATAATAAGCAAATTAAAAATAACGATCTAATAAAGCTAACTAAAGATGGTAAACTTGATCAAAAAACAAGAAATATAGCAAAGAATTACATGCTTAACTACGCTATAAACAAATTTTTTGCACAAGAGTTTTTTATAGGTAAACACGATCAAGCAGAAAGCGAAATAGATTATATTAAACGTGCGGACGGTGCAATTAAAAGACACACGCCACATGATAGAAATGTTCCTATGGAATTTATTGCGTTCAAAGATATATTAGATAACGAAGGCAATAAAGAGACAGATGGACAGGCTTATGTATTACCAGGAGATGGTGATGTAATAAGAAAAAAGTTTGGCTCTATGAGGGATATAGGTAACCAATTTAAGCATGTTTATGACTATGTAGAAACTAATAATCCAAATAAAAATGTATTTGGTAAAAGAACATTTGCTAAGTTTAAGATAGATGAGATTACTCCTGCAATGGAAAAGCTTGATCCTAGAATGAAGAAGATAGCTGATGTTTTACGTAGACGTAAAAAAGAAATAGGCGCACAAACTTTGACGCCAGGTGCAGAGGTAACAGGTGAACGACATGATTTTATTCCTGTTGTATCATTTAAATCTGGATTAAAAATATATGCACCAGGAGAAAACTTTATTTATGATCTAAACGCATTATCTATTGACGAAATTAACGAACAACAAAATTTAATATACAACTCTATAGGATCATCAGAAACCAATTTGTTTGACGGATGGAAAGGAATAAGCGGTGAAGGTTTTGGTATGCAGTTAGAGCTTGATAAAGAGAGACACTCATTCCACATGCCTTCCCAGTTATTTGGACATCATCACATTAATTTAGAACCGCAAGAGCAGGATGTGGTTCGTAGGATGCATCAACTGGCTGCGGAAGCCATGGTGGGCTTTGAACAGCAAAGAAACAAAGGTGTTCTTTATAAGTCAGATACAACTCCAGAAGAAAGAGAAAGAGATATACAAAATCTTGTAAAACTTATTGGTGAAGAGTTTTTTGGAAACACAAGCACATCGTTAGCGCAATATGCGCCTGGATTACACCCACAACTTCACAACATGGTTCAGCAACTTGCATCGTCAAGACTTGTTAAGTTTGGATCTAAAGCTATGTTTAGAGGAACTATAGCTTATCAAACATCACCATTAGGACGCAATCTAAGATCATACACTAAAGTATCAGACCTTGTTGATGGTGCGGCTACACAGGAATATAAAAATGCCTTAAACAATTTAATAGATCAAGGTAAAAACTTTGTAGTATCAGAAGCAGTAATACCAGCCACAGCTAAGAAAGACGGTGTAAAAGTTGGAGATCTTGTTATGGGTACACGTATTCCTGCGCACGGTAAACAAAGCTCTGTTGTATTTGTAATAAAGGGATTTATGTCAGAGGGTATAGATGGCGCTAGAAGCACTATTGCAATACCATCTAAAGTATCACAAGTAATTGGTGCTGATTTGGACGGTGATGCTATATTCTTAAACTTTGCACATAAAGGTAATATACAAGGTGAGCAACGTGTATCAGCTGACGGTACAGTAGGAGTAGTACAAACAAACATACTGAAAGACTGGCAAACAAAAGCTAATGAACTATTAGATCTTAATATACAGTTATTAGCAGATATAGAGGTGGGTAGTAGAAGATACAACGAAATAACCACACCTATAGATATAGAAAAAACAGCAGACGAAGCTGTAAAATCAGTTGAAGATTTCTATGGTAAAAAACTTACTATGGATAATCAGTTAACTCCAATGGGTGATGCGCAGTTCTTTAATGACAACGTGCCAGCACAAAACATGATTGGCACAATAGCATCATTGCAAAGAGTACTAAACACAATGGCAGGACACAATGTTGGTTTTATGTTTGGTATTAATATTGAAGGTTATGATGAGGTTTCATCTTTAACAGATAAGTTTGATGAAAATAAACCTGCTGGTAGTGCATTTACTGTAGCTGAATTGCTTAATATAGTATTAGATAATGCTAAGTATCAATACGCAAACAAACTTGGTTTAACACCAAATACAGTTAATCAATTTACATTACTATCAAGATTAGGATATAGTTTAAAAGATGTATCTATTATAATGAATCATCCTATTGTTAAAATTTACGATAAACATAGAGGTGATCAATCTATTATGACAACCAACAATAGCAATCAAGCTATTGCAAATACTTTGAAAGAACACTTTAAAATGGGTAGAGCACAAATAAAATCTACTATTAAAGACTTTCAAAAAAGAAGTGAGGTTAAGGTTGATATTAGTAAACTTAACAAAAAAGACAAGTTTAATGAAGAAGCTTTAATAGAGCTACTGTATAAGTTAGAAAAAGTATCAGATGAAATATTTAGTATAGGTAAAGCAATGTCTGTACATAAATCTATACCGCAACACGGACACGATGCACAAAAACTTATAAATACAATTACAGAAAACCGTAAGGGCAGTTTATTAAATCCTAATACATTGACAGGACTACGTTCTGATCCTATGGTTCAACACTCAATAGCTTTACTGTCACAGCAAGTAGAACGTCAAAAGGGGACTACATTTATGTATACTCCAGAAGCTAGACAAGTAATAGAGTATATAGAAGACATAAAGAAAATTAAATTAGACTTTGGATTATATGAACACAGAAAGTTAATTGAAGATTATTATTTAATGAAAGTGTCAGAAGCAATACCAACATTAAATACCAATACTAAGTTAGCAGACATATACAAAGAAATAGAAGACTATAGCAAGTTACCTGGTGATAACTTTGTTAAAAAGAATCTATTGTTGTCTAATATAGATGGTAGTCCTTATTATCAATTTAATATAAGTGTAAATCCAAATCAAATAAATAAATTTAGTACTGAAGATAATATACAGCAACTAAGAAATGAGTTTACAGAACTACCTACTAATATTAAAGACGCCTTACTTAGATATGATTATATAAAAAATAAACTTGGATTTGAAAGAAAGTCACTAACTCCATTGTTTTCTAAAGATTATATACGAAACAAGTTTGCAATGCTAGATGAACTATTACAAAAAGAAATAGGCAAATCTGTTAGTATTGACAGTAAAGAGGTTACAGATAAAGCAAATCAACTTATTGTAGATCATAGTAATTTATTTAAACAAGAGGAAGATAAAGTACAGATTACGCAAAAGAAAGTAGACGGAATGAAAGGTCAAACATCGTTTGATCCACAGAGCGCAGCCAAACTTAAACTAAACAAAAGAGAGTTTTATCAAGATCATTTATCTGAACTAAACAAACCTCTTAGTAAAAACGAATATTACAGATTTTTAGGATATAATCCAACAGCAATAGAAAACGCAGACGCAAAAATCAAACAGTTTTTCGAAGATAGATTTTCAAGATACTTAGATTCTGTTGCTAGCGTACAAAGAAAAGAGGATAGTTTAGGAGATGTAGAAAGCAAGTCTATTGAAGAGCTTTATGATCTGGCGCAAGAACTACAGCAAACTGAAGACGAGCTTGCTTCTCCTAGACTATTACACAAAGTTCATATAGCTATAGGTAGAAAAGCTATGAATAAACAAGCGCAGAAACTTGCAGATAGAACACAAAAAGAATTTGTTGTTGGCAATGAAGATATATCTGCTATTCGTAGTTGGTTAGGATCTAATGATATGACATCTAAAAGACCTGAAGTACAATTCATGATTAATGAAATACAAAAACAATACAGAGAATATGTTAGACAGGTTAAAACATTGATTGATGAAATAGATACCACAGACAGAATGTTGATTAGAAGCAAGAGACCATTGCTTTCAGGTGTATTTAACACGCGTGAAAGATATAATATTATATATGGTAAAATGATAGATGAGTCTGGCAATGGCATTAGTTTAGTAAATAGAAAAAACTTCTTAGCATCTAATCCATCTAAACAAGAAATAGACTTTTATAATACTTATATGCGTATAACAGGTGAATTTAGAAAAAAACTAGGCAAGTCTGGTATGGGTGAGTTTTATATACCACACGTACAAATGGGTAATCTTGAAGCTTTATCTGCTCGTGGATTTCTTGGGCTGTATGCTAACTATATCGGATCTACATCTAGCATAGATAATATTAAAATTGTAGGGACTAATAAAGATGGCAAAAAGGTTACACAATCATTTAAGTTTTTCAAAGATCTGTATCTTGCAGAAGAGGGTGAGCTAAAAATGAAAAACGGTAAAAAGATTAAAGAACTTGATAAACTAAGACGTAAAGCTAAAAAATTTGCAAAACTTGGTATACATGAAGATGGATCAGAAGTTGTGGCTACCAAACTTGAAATGGATACATTAATGGAGGGCGGACTATTTAGTAGGTTTAATGCTAGTCGTACCGTAAGAGCAGAAGAGTTAACAAGTTACAACATTGCAGACAATCTTAGACAATATGTGAGATCTGTAACCTTTGTCCATGGATACAAAGACTTTGAAGGTATGAATAGTATGTCTACTCTTGTTGATGGTGTTATAGCTATCAACAGACAAATGGGTAATAAGAATACTGCAGCATACCTAACAGAAGCTTGGAGAGATGGATTCTTTAGAAAACAAAGAAGAGTATCTATGTTTGGTCCTACATTTGATAAGACTACACAGTTTTTTGTAAGATGGACAGCATTGATACATTTAGGTTTTAGTGCTAGCGTGGGCGTTGGTAATATACTTGCAGGTAAATATCAAGAGCTGAGAACTAAAGGTGGTAAACAATTTATTCTTGGTGAAAAAAGATTTTGGACAAGCATGACGTCTGATAGCTGGAAAGGTATGGATATACTTAAAAAATATAGAGTTGTTGAAATGACGTTTAGTGATGTTGTTGGAGAAAGAGACATGTTGAGTAAATTAGAAAAATGGGCTTTCCTACCTATGGAGTTATCTGAAAGATGGATACAAGGCGCTGCGTTTTTAGGCGAACTTACACAACAAGAGTTTGATAGCGGTGAAGTTTCTGAAGAAAGAGTTATGGAGATAAACTCTAAAATAGCAACTATGCATGGTGAAGGCTATACTCAATTAGATCAACGTAGATTAAGTATGTATTCACTAGGTGTAGCAGCACAACAATTTAAAAGATGGTTTATTACATTAGCTTACAACAGACTTAAAGAAGAAGACATTAACAGGTTTGGTAGAAAAACTATAGGTTCTTACAGAGCGTCATATGAGTTTATTAGAGATATGATGCAGGGCGAAGAATCATTGTTAGAGTTTAGAAATAAATTTAATAATCTTGAACAACATAGAAAAGATGCAATAATAGCTACGCTACGAGGAATGGGTTTAACAGCAATGCTATTATTATTAGGTATGGCTTCTGATGAAGATGATTTTTATGCAGACAATGTACGTAAATTAAGCAATGATGCATTGATATTTACAGATACAAAACGATTTGTAAACTATACAATACCACCAGCATCATTGTCAACTGTTCGTAACTCTATGAGATTTGCAAAAGAATTAGCGACACAAGAACAATATAAAAGATCTGGCAAGTTTGGCGATCGTGGAGATCTAAAAGCTAGAGGTACATTAAGAAAAATATTACCCTTTCAGGACATAACTGAAGGATTACTAGAAAGATAAATTTATTATATTTGTAAAAAATAAAAAAAATGTCTAACATTCAAGACTTATTCAAATCAAGATTCGCAAGATACGGATCAACATTTATAAATTCTACAACAAAGTATAACGGTAAATGGTTTGCTGTTGTAGTTTTAGAAGACGATACAAAGTTTCATGGTGACACAGCTTATGAAACAACAAACTTTCCTGTAATTGATGGAGATGCTTTCAAAAATAATACAGCAGGTTCAGCAGAGGCATTTGCAAAAGATACTATATTATATGGTAATTTTACAGCAATTAAACTACATGCAGGTAAAGTTTTAGCATTAAAAGACAATACAGCAACTGCTGCAACAACATAATATTATGGCAAACGTAAACGATTTATTTTCAGTATCAACAGGGTATTTTGGAAGCGCATATTTGGACGCTACTGAATCATTGCAAAACTTAACAACAGACTCAGATCATCATTGTGTAGCAATAACTATGCTTGATGATTGTACATTTACAACACTTACTGCTTACAAACAAACAGGTAATGCATCAGCATATGTTGAGGTTAATGCATCTAAAAATCCTGGCTTTGGTAAAGCTATAGTAAACACAGATACCTTTCCTAAAGGTGTAACTATATATGGCAGATGGACTGCTGTAACTCTTAACGCAGGTAAAGCGATATGTTATGTAGCTCCAGCTTCTGGCGCACATCCAGGCTTATCTACATCAGCTACATAATATGCATTTTGGTCTACACTTTGGTTTAGAAAATACATCTCACTTTAAGCAATTCCAACCAAGTGACATAGACGGTCTTGATCTACACTTTGATTTTGCAGATGTAGCAAAACATTGGGTAGAGGATGCTTATCAATATATAAAAATTAGTTTTGTTTCAGGTACAGATTTAGATGCTGCAACAACATCAGGATGTGATTTGCTTGTTAACAGTACTAAAGTTTTTGATCCATTGACTACCGATAATTCATTATTTGATAATATAGTGGGTAAGCCAGGTGTATTAAAAGTAAATGATGAATATATAGCGTATGACACTATAACAAAGCTTAGCACAAGTATATTAAGAATTACTGGACTAACAAGAGGTATGTTTGGAACTACAGCTGCTGATCATGCAAATGATGATATAATAAACTTTTTAATAAGCGGATCAGTTTATGATCCTAGAATATTTGATCGTGTAGCCAGATCAAAGTATTTAGAAATAGAATCAAATCCTGCTAGCTCTACACAAAAAACACCAACTAGATCAGGCGGATATTACACATCTTCAAATTCAAACACGACAAATCATATAGGAGTTGGCAATGCAAACAAAGCTTTGTTTTTTAATGGTGCAGATGATGTATTAAATTTATCTTCAGACTATACCTTAGCACAACCAAACTTTACGATATGTTTTGTTTTGAGAATACCAAACAATTCTAATTCTGCATCAGCAGTTTCACTAGATATGTTAATAACAGGCGATACACAATTTAGAGCTGGTATGCGACTAAGTACAGGTAATTTACGAGTTAGGTTTAATGATGATGGATCATCTTCTAATTCTGAACAAGTGTATGCTACCAATAATACATCAGGAGGTACTGTAGCAAAACAATTTTTACAAGACACTCTTACCGTATTAACGTTAACTAAAGATAGCAATGAATTAATTAAGTTGTATTACAATGATAGTTTTGTATCTACAGCAACTTATTCAGCTTCCGATACTGATGTGACAGGACTTCTTATATCTCATATAGGTAGAAGAGGTGATTCAGGTGGATCTTTTGATATGTATTCAGAAATAGGTGAAATATTAGTGTACAATGATGTATTGTCTGATGATGATAGAAATGAATTAGTAACACATTTAACTACAAAATGGACAGGTGGATTATAATAATATTATTGTTTGTTTGTAGTATAGCAAACGCACAATTTAAAAAAGCTATAAAGTTTTCTACATTTTATGTAGCAGCTAATGGTGGCACGTCACTTTCAGACCGTGAGATATATTCTGTAGACGGTAGTACATTAGTGTATGACACTATATTTACGCCATACGATTATTCATTATCTATGGGCATACGTAAGATACAGCGTTTTGGATATGAAGACAAAGCTACATTTAAAGATGGCACAGAGTCATCTTTTAGCGATGCAGCTAATGTAGGTAGAAACCCTTTTGAATATTTATTTCAACTACAATACAAAAGACAAGAAGGTATAGAATACTTTGATCAACATCACTTTATAAGATATGTTAAACCTAATTGGTTAGCCAAAGTAGAATACATTAAAGATGGTTTTGCAGACATAAAGTATTTTGAAAGCACACAAAGGTTAAGACTAAATGCTAGCAAAAAGTTAAGTTTTAATCTTGGTGCTGTTCAAAGACTAGCAGAACCATATGGGTATGATCCATTAGAAGAGTGGTCGTTTGATAATAATAGAATACACTACACATGTTTAGCTATAGAAGAAGGATATAGCATAGATGTATACGAGTCAGAGTATAGAGCGCCAGACGGTTCTATAGTAGCTACAAGTGCTGAGGTATGGAACGAACTTGTAATGCCTCAAGTATTAGAAAACTTTGTAGAAAGAAAAAGGAATGAACTACCAAATCAATGGCAACACTCATTAGTATTAGGTTTTGACTTTTATCATTATACTAAAAGTTTTTGGTTACATACATGGGGCAATGTAATGCCTTATCACTATAATGATGGTGGCGAATACTCATATCATATGTTTAATGATGATCAACAATGGTATGATTATTCAGGTGGTATGATATTTGGTTTGAAAATTAACAAACATTTAGGTACTTTTGTAGAAGGTAAGTATAATAAATATTGGAACAGGGAGTGGTATGATTTTAAATTAGGAATTAATTACGTGATATTTTAAAATGGCAACAGAAATTAGCAAAGAAACAAAACTTAAACTAAGCTTAGAAACAATAATAGGCTTAGGAGTGGTTTTAGTTTCAATGACAGGAATGTGGTTTACATTAAAAGCCGAGATACAAGAGGCTAAAGAACTACCTGTCCCACCTCCAGCTGAAATAACTAGAATGGAGTTTGATATGAAAGATCAACTTGTTCGTCAAACTATAATGACTACACAAGAAGATGTTAAAGAAATCAAAGAAACTCTAGAAAAAATAGAAGATAAACTCTATAAATAATGAAAAAGCTGGCAGAATGGAAATTGTTTTGCATCTATTTATTAGCTTTATTCTTATTGCTTGTATCGTCTTCTGCATGTTGCCAAGTGACAGCGATACACTTTAATGCTGGATTTAATTCTACAAATGATGTTGCCTGGTTTAATAAACTCGGAGATTGTGATAAAGAAATATTATCTATAGACGGTAATGATAATCAAACAAAATATAAAATAGCTGTTGTACCAACTATAATTATTTTTGATGATGGTGAAGAAGTCAAAAGATTTCAAGCTGATCTAAGTTTTAAAATGGTAGCAACAAGAAAAGAAGTTCAAGACTTTATTGATGAACTTATAATAAGTAAATTCTAATGAGATATTTAATTACACTTATATTATGTATTAACATTGTTTTTGCTCAATGTCCACCAAACACTTGGAGCTTAAATGTTACTATCAACCCTGATCAATATCCACAGGAAACATCTTGGTATATAATGACTTTCTTTGGTGATACACTTTTAGAAGGCGGCCCTTATACTAACATAATAGATTATGAACCACAATATGCAAGTGTATGTTTGCCTGTAGATAGTTTTTATTTTGTACTTAATGATACCTATGGTGATGGTATTGCAGGTAGTTTATGGGGCGGCAATGATGGTTCTGTATATATAGAGCAATGTGGTGACACAATATGGCAATTAGATACACCTGACTTTGGGACTCAAATATGGGATGTAATTTATACATCTGGCTGTCCGCCTCCACCACCAGTATTTGGCTGTATGGATAGTAGCTATGTAGAGTTTGATTTAGCTGCTACAGCAGATACAGGTATGTGTTTTACGCCAAAAGTATATGGATGTACAGACTCATCTGCATATAACTATATAGATTCAGCAAATACAGATATAGCTATAGATAGCTGTCTGCATGAGCTTGAGCTAACTGACTTAGCAGGAAATGGCTGGGCTGGTTCTACACTTAAACTGTCACAAGCAACAAGTATGATACCGCCATTTAATTATCAAGATCTTGGTACATACACATTGATAGACGGTTTTGATACAACGTTCTTTGTTAACTTAGCAGCAGGCTATCCTGTAAGAGCAGTGTTTGAAATAACACAACAATCAGACTTTACTGCAGTACAATGTGGCTATAGTTTATATTCTGAAGATTATGTAGCTATAGATATAGAAGGTGGATTCGTTAATCCTATACCGCCATTTTTTCCTATTATAGGAGAGCCTTATTGTGGTAACAACTGTATAGAAAGAACGTATGGTTGTATTGATAGTTTAGCTGTTAACTATAATGATACCGTAAATACAGATGATGGAACTTGTTATTATAATCCAGGGTGTACTAATCCGCTTTATTTGGAGTATGACGCGTCTTACGACTATGACGATGGTAGCTGCGCTACGATGGTTGTATACGGATGCATGGATCCAACTGCACTTAATTACGATCCATTGGCTAATGTTGAGTTACCTAACTCTTGTATTGCTATTGTAGAAGGGTGCATGGATAGTACAGCGTTTAATTATAATGTAAACGCAAATGTAGACGATAATAGCTGTATACCATTTTATTATGGATGTACAGACGTAACAGCGTTTAATTATGATTCATTAGCAAATACAGATGATGGATCATGTATTCCAGTTGTATTAGGTTGTACTGATGGTACAGCATTTAACTACAATGTTTTAGCTAACATAGATGATGGATCTTGTATACCAGTAGTTTTTGGCTGTATAGACGCAACTATGTTTAATTATTGCGACACATGTAATACTGATAATGGTAGTTGTATACCTTATATATATGGATGTATGGATACAACAGCTATGAACTATGATGCTATGGCTAACACAGACAATGGTACTTGTATATATCCATTTCCTGGGTGTATGGATGCTACTGCTGTGAACTTTGAGCCACTAGCAAACATACCTGACAGCAGTTGTTATTATAATTCAGATTGTAAAGCTAATGTACCATATTATATTCCTAACGCATGTTTTGAATGGGTGATTAGTGTAGATCCATATTGCTGTGACGATCAATGGGACACACCTTGTTATGATTTATATAACTATTGTGTAGATGGCTGGACTGGTCCTACAGATATAGCAATGTTTGAAAGACTTGGAGTATTACCATATCCAAATCCATCAACAGGTACAGTATATTTTACAGCTGAAGTAGATTTAAAAGTATATGATATGCTTGGTAAGTTAGTATTACAAAATAAAACAAATAAAATTATGTTAAACAAAGGCATATATTTAATAAAAATAACTAAAGATAATTTAGACATAACAACAAAATTAATTATAGAATGACGAAGTCAAAATACTTTTACCACTATTGCAGAAATGAAAAAGACAACTGTTGTAAAAAAGGTTGTGAATGTTGTGAAGTGTGTAAATGCAATTTATTCAATAATGTAGTTTGGATAAATACAATAAAAAAAATAATAAAACTATTTAAATGATTAATAATTTATTAGGCGGTATATTAGGAAAAGTTGTAGATAATGCTGAAGGCATTTTAGACAAAGTAATTACTACTGACAAAGAAAGAGACGAAGCTAAATTACAATTACGAAAAGTTTTACTTGATGCGGAAAAAGAAGCTTTTGCTAAAGAAGTGGAGGATCGTAAATCTGCACGCGACATGTACAAAGACGATGCTATTATACAAAAAGTATTAGCAACATTGTTTACTGTTGCATACTTTGGTATAAGCTTTGTAATGTTTCAACATTTTGTTGGTGGAGGAATAGATATGGGAGAGTTTGAAATTAGTTTTATTTCAACTATCTTTGGTGCTATGTCAGCAAAGGTCAATACAATAATTGACTTTTTCTTTGGTGGGAGTAGCAAAAAGAATAATACTGAAGAAAAATAAAATGGCAAAAACTCCAGCGTGGCAACGTAAAGAAGGAAAGTCTAAATCAGGCGGTCTTAATAAAAAAGGTGTAGCATCTTATAGAAGAGCTAATCCTGGATCTAAATTAAAGACTGCTGTAACCACAAAGCCCTCTAAATTAAAAAAAGGATCTAAAGCATCAAAGCGTAGAAAATCTTTTTGTGCACGTATGAAAGGCATGAAAAAGAAACTTACGTCAGCTAAAACAGCAAGAGATCCAAATTCAAGAATTAATAAATCACTTAGAAAGTGGAACTGTAACGCTGGATGTAGATACACACAACACGATTAATATGGCAAAGAAATTTAAAAAACATATGATGTATAGTAAGTCTGGCAAAGGTGTCATGGCTAATACATTACAAGATCATTTAGACCTTGAGAAAAAAGGATATGGTCATAAAAAACCTAAGAAAGGTAAATCAGGAATGAAGTATAACAAAGGAGGATTCCTTAATCAACACGACTAATTATGCCAAAAGATGCATGTTATCATAAAGTAGTATCTAGATATGGACCAAAAACATCTGCTTACAGAAGTGGTGCAATGGCTAAGTGTCGTAAGGTAGGTGCTGCTAACTGGGGTAATAAATCAAAGAAAAAGAAAGCTGCCGAAGGCATGAGATTTCAACACGATTAATATGGCTGTACGTAAAACAAAAAAAGGTTTAGCTCTTAAACGATGGTTTAAAGAAGATTGGCGTACACCACGTGGTAATAAAGATTACAGTAAAGGTGAAAACACTTTTCGTCCAACAAAACGTATAACTAAAGATACCCCTAGCACTTGGTCAGAATTATCACCATCAGAAAAAGCAAGAGCCAAAAAAGAAAAAAATACAAAAGGTAGGGTAAGCAGATATAAAAAGAAAAAAGCCATGGACGGTATGAGATACCGTGGAGCTATGGCTAAAAAAAATATGTGCTGTTGTGGTGCGAGAATGTCAAGATTAAATGAACAACATAGATAAATTAGATGAATTAAATATAGCAATGAATAATGCCTATGATATTATTACAGGGCAGGATACATTGGATAATATATTTATAGAACAAGAACATCCAATTTATTTAGCATTTGATCCAGACAAATTAGATGATGACGAATACTGGGATACTATAATTAATAGTATGATACAGTACTTTTGTGATTTAGAAGAATATGAAAAATGTCACGAATTAAATACATTATAAAATGCCAATATTAACATACATAGATGGTGAACCTTTATGGTCTACACCAGCAGAAGCATTAGCGCATGCACAAGCAGAAGGTTTAGTGGGTTTTCATACACATACCTATAATGGTCAAATAGGTTACATGGCTGGGACAACGCACGGATCTGCTGCTACACCGTCAAGCGGATTTGCACAACAATCTATTGACTCTGAAGGACCAGCTGTACAAAGATCAGCTGAAGAAGGATATTAATCAAGAATTTATTATATTTGTAAAAAAATAAGAAATGGCTCAAAATTATACATTCAATGGTAGTATAAATATGACAGCAACGTCATTAACTGGCTATTCACAAACTATAGGATCACAGTTTACTATGAATATTACAGGAGTTGATCAAATTGCTTCTGGTAGAATTGATGTACCAACTGGATCTGATGCAACAATTATGGCTGCTCCAGGTTATGGTAGAGCTATCTATGTAAAAAACATGGATGATACTAACTATGTAACAGTATATGATGGTGCAAGCACAGATAACGATATTATAGGTGTGTTAGAACCAGGTGAATTTTTATTTACTATTATTAGAGGAACAGGAACTACAACTGCTCGTGCAAATACGGGCGCTGTAACAGTTGAATACTTTGCTGTAGAGATAGACTCAGCAGCTTAATAAAATTATATATGGCAACTCAATCAACAAACGTATCAGTAAACGCTTCATTTACTTTAACAGATCAAAATGGATCTGTAGTATTTCAGTTTACACCAAGTTTCGTATCACAATCTACTACAACAAGTCAAGCAATAACTGCTGGTCAAGTTTTAGCTGGAACATCTGATGATACTATTAATATTGCATTACACAATAAAGATAGAGTATATGCTGTTATCAAAAATGTTGATACAGACTATGCAATATCAGTAAAACCAGACGGTGATATTATTGCAGATTTAAAACCTGGTGAAGGAATGTTTGCTCCAATTGATATAGATGGTGCTGGTGATGGATCAGCAAACTTAGATTTAGACGCAGCTACTGCTGCACAAAAAGCTGAGTTTGTTTTATGTGATGCATTAGACGCATAATGAAATTACAAGTATTAAGGTTTAGCTCACAAGCAGATTGTACACACGGTCTGCTTTTTGAGCTTACAGACATAGGTAAAAAGTTTTTGTGTTATACTTTAGAAGACGAACATAGAGTTTTAAAAGTACAAGGTGAAACTAGAATACCTGCTGGTACGTATAATATAGAATTACGAAAAGAAGGTGGATTTCATAATAGATATATTAAAAAATATGGTAGTTTGCATAGTGGCATGCTGCATGTTGTTGATGTCCCTGGCTTTGAATACATCCTTATACATACTGGAAATACTGACGAGCATACTGCTGGTTGTCTTATCGTTGGAGATAGTCAAGAAAACAACGTTATCATGCGTGATGGATTCGTTGGTAAAAGTGTCAATGCTTACAAAAGGATTTATCCTCCTATTGCTAAAGCGATAGAAAAAGGTGAAGAGGTAACTATTGAATATATAGATTTCGATGGCAGAATATGAAAGAAGTAAACAGATTGCTGAACGTGATCGTACACGTAAAAGAGTAGATGATCGTGCTTTCTTCGAACAAAAAAGATCTTTTATACCCCCTTCACAACAAACCAGAACAACAGTTCCAACATCACGTAATACATCACAACAAACATCAACACCACAACAAAACGTAGTTATACGTGAAGAGGTAGGAGATGGTATTGGTTTATTTAAAGATATAGCTTATGCAAACAGAGCTGGTTCAGCAAAGTTTACTAAAGTTTATGATAGTTCAGATCATGATGTGTTAAGAGATATTTTATTTGTAAATAGAAATACAACTGTAAGTTTAACTTTTGCGGTATTATTAAGTAGAATAGACATTGATAATATACAAGATGTAAAACAACCTAACTTGCCAATAGAAGATTCAAAAGACACAGTTTATTTAGCTGTTAACATGCTATTAGCTCAGGCAGGTCAAGCGCCATCAAATCCAAAACAACTTTCATTATCTGAAATTGTTGGTACAACTCAAAAATTTATTTCAGGAAATCAAAAACCTTTTTATATTTACGTTTATAAAACCGCAGTATCTGACGGTATATTAGACGTAACTGTATTAAGATAATGAAAGATAAATTACCTATTTGGCTTACCGATTGGATATTTATAGATCCAAAAACCAAAAAAACATATGTAGTAGAACGCATTTTTGCCAAGGGATGGACAAAAGAAGAGGTTATTAACAATCCTATGTTAGTAAATCGTGCATTAAAGTCCTTAAAAGTAAAAAGAATTAAATCTAAATTGATACCGAAAGACGTTGTGTTTAAATCACAACACGGTTATGGTCCTCATTATGAGGATGAAAAATTATTTAGTAATGGCAAAACACAATCCTGAACTAACAGAAAAAATAAAAAAGTATCTGTTAGCAAATCCAGAAAAATTAAACGCAGACTATGCGCAAACAGCAAAGTTATTTGATGTAAACTATGAATTAATTAGAGGTACAGCAAGAAGATTGCGAACCGCTATAAAAGATCCAAACAAAAAAGAAAAAACATCATTTGAAGAAAACAAAAGCGGAGCTATCGTAACATGTGAAGATAGTAAAAGAGTAAAATCATTGGATGATTTGCTTAAAGCTTGTAAGGTAGATCTTGATGTATGGGAAGTAGATAAATATGATATAGGTACATATGAAGTAACAGGCTTTGACGAGCATAGAAAGCCAATAACAGTTACAATGTATAGAACTAAAGCATGGTTAAAAAAAATAAATCCAATGCTTAATATCAAAAAGATAAGAGAGGAGCTGGTCGAAGACTTAGTTCCTCTTTTTGATTCTGTAGACAAGACAGCTATATATCCTAGTTCTTTTCAAGAAGATGATGAACACTTATTGGAGATTAACGCATGTGATCTACATATAGGTAAAATAGGGATAAAAGGAGATGACTATTCTTTGAAAATAGCAAGAGAAAGAATGATAAGTGCTTTACAGCATTTGGTAAAAAGAGCTTCAGGTTTTTATATAAGTCAAATACTATTTGTAGTTGGTAATGACTTTCTTAATTCAGATGGGGATTGGCCTGTGCCTAGTACAACAAAAGGTACACCACAATTCAACACGGACAAAGGAATAGAAATGTATAGAGCAGGACGAAAGTTGATTATAGAATGTGTGGAGATGTTGTCTGAAATAGCACCTGTACATATTGATGTAATACCAGGCAATCATGATCGTGAATCAATGATGCATATAGGTGATGCTCTTGAAATGTTTTATGAAAGAAACGAAAACATTACTGTAAATAATGATTTACAAATGATGAAGGCTTATAAGTTTGGTAAATGTTTAATAGTTAATGATCATGGTGATGGGCCTAAACTAAATGATTTACCAGGAATTGTATCTCAAAGATATAGAGATATATGGAGTAATGTGAGATATGTAGAAGTGCATAGGGGACACTATCATACTAATAAAGCTTATAAGATGCAAGCTGTTGAAGAATTAAATGGACTTACTGTAAGAAACTTATCCAGTATGTCGGCCACAGATGAGTGGCACGACATGAAAGGATATGTTGGTAATATCAAACGAGCTTCAGCGTTTGTGTGGAATAAGTTTAATGGAGTGCAAGCTAAACTAAACTATAACGTACCTATAAACTAGGCCAGATAACTATTATAGACATTTTAATAAGTTGTAAGCTATTGATGTAATCATTGATAAAAGTCCCAGGTACATTATACCATACTCTACCATTATTTTATACTTTTTCATTATCTATTATTTTTGGCGTGCAAAGATAATAATTTTTCGTTGACCTTTTTAAGTTGTTTTTCAAGCCAACGTTTATATCTTAATAGTTTTCCTTTATACGTCATGATAATTTATCTTTAACAAATTTAATAAACTCATTCATTTTTCTTTTATAAAATAAATCAAAATCTACATACTGCATAGATCCGTCTGGTGCAACCTCTTTAGGTTGAGTTTGTTCCCATAAAACATACAATGTGTTACGTAGTCTTTGTGATGGAGTTTTGTTTTCAAACTCTCTATCAATAGTAGCTGTTTCAACAGCGTCTAATTGTTTTTGTGATATAGGCATAGTAGATATAACTACATAGCCTGGTTGCTTCAGCATACCGTACATATTACCTACGATCTCAGGAGATA
>TARA_R100001591_G_scaffold58134_1_pt1 | contig 21265 bp, 42 predicted proteins | sample TARA_R100001591 | Tara Oceans TARA_R100001591 (sample SAMEA2622725) | marine metagenome | biome: marine biome (ENVO:00000447); feature: surface water layer (ENVO:00002042); material: "saline water (ENVO:00002010), including plankton (ENVO:xxxxxxxx)" | depth 5 m
GATCACGGAGGCGGAAGCTCTTCTAAAATGTATGTTGGTGGACAAGCAAATGCTGATGTTGCTGCTGGCACTACAACAGTCTCCAGCACTGCTGAAAACATGGCTGCTCAATACAAAATACCAGCAGATACCTTGGTGGCTGGATCAACTATTCGCGTTCGATTTGCCTGCCTAACTTCTGATCAGGGTGGTGATGATCTTACCATTCGTCTTCGTTTCGGAAAAGATGGTAGCACCATGACAAATGATACTGAGTGTGCGATTAACACTCCGGTTACTCAGGCCGATGGCGATTTTTCTGTTGGCGACATAATTATTCAAGTTCGCACAACTACCACTGCTGTTGCTTTTGGTACTATTGCTGATTCTGATGCGCTTGGCTCCAAATTGGTTTCCGCTCAATTTGAACCGTCATTTACCATAGATGCTACTAAAGATAACTACGTGTCTGTTACTACACAGTGGGATGGTTCAAACGCTGATAATAAATGTACAACTCAGGCCTTCGTAGTAGACATCGTAAATCCCAAAACCTAAAGTTACATAGCTCTGGACAAAACAATACAAGGAGTGTATGTTTAAGGTAACTTGGGGGCACGAATGGCGATCTCGCGTAATCTTTTTCATCGAGGACTAAAAGGTTCTGAGGAAAATGTTGAGTTTGCCGCTACCGTCAACGAGCAAGTGACCGTAGGTAGTATATTGTCATTCATTACGGACGGCCTATTTGGTCAGGTCCGTAAAGCTCGTGTAGCAACAAATCAGGTTGTTGGTATTGCGCAAGCAAAGGCCAAACAGGGGGCAAGGGTCAATGTAATCCAGCACGGGCTGACCAAGGTCTTGATGGACAGTGCCCCTGCCAAATCTGACAATGGCAAGCCAATTTATCTATCTCAGAGTCAAAACGGAGTAGCTTCCCTGACGGCACCAACAAACAGTAATTCGTACGTTGTTAGAATTGGATATCTGTACGGTGCCAATGGCGTTACCACAACTCCAGATGTTGTCCTGAGCATCGTTTTTATTGTTTTCATTGGGTGAGTATCATGTTTGCAATTTGGCCGTTTGTGTGCAACTTTATTTCTGTATCTGTTCTTTCTAAATTCAATATGGGAGGAGCGTATGCCAAATGATTACAAGCTCATTGGTTACGACTCCACAAATGTCTCTCGCAGAGTCATTGGTCCGTCTGATACTGCTAAGATTACTGGCAATCTGACCATTGATGGCAACCTCTCAGTAGGTGGCACTCAACGGGACTTGAAACAGGTCAATCTTACATCTCAGATTGATGGTTCTGCACAGATATTTACAGTGCCTGAAGCGTATCAGGCTGGCTCATTACGCGTTTACTGGAACGGATTACGCCAAATTGGCGGAGGTACAACCTTCACCGAAAACTCTACAACTCAATTCACAACAACCTTCACTCCGGAAAGCGGAGACTATTTAATAATAGATTATTATCCAGACTAGGGGAACTCCCCGGTCTAAGGGGAAAACATGGCTAATATACAGATTAGAGGCGCACAGATTAAAGACAGTGCCATTACCACGGAAAAACTTTTTGGATCAATACCAGACAGTAAGCTTGCACAACTTTCAACCGCAAACAAAGTAGCTTTATCCGCAATCGACTTGGATACTGCTACAGACATTGGTGCCGCTCTTGCTGACGCTGACCTGATTTTTGTCGACGACGGAGGAGGCGGAACCAATAGAAAAGCAGCCCTAAGTCGACTGCCAACTTACCTTTTTGCCAAAGTCTCTGGAGACGCTACAATCGCCTCTAGTGGTGCTCTTACAATCGCTGCTGGTGCCGTTGAAAACAGTATGCTCGCGGATGATGCTGTCGGTGCTGACGAGTTGGCTTCAGATGCCGTTGTAACTGCTTCTATTGTTGATGCAAATGTCACAACAGCCAAGCTTGCTGCTGACGCAGTTACCGGTGCTAAGCTTGCTGACGATGCTGTAAATTCAGAACACATTGCCGCAGGTGCAATTGATACTGAGCACATTGCTTCTGCACAAATCACTCTTGCTAAGATGGCTGCTAATTCAGTAGATTCAGACCAGTACGTCGACGGCTCTATTGATACTGCTCATATCGCTGATGCACAGATCACTCTTGTTAAGATGGCTGATAATTCAGTAGATTCAGACCAGTATGTTGATGGCTCTATTGATACTGCTCACTTGGGTGATGCGCAGGTTACTACAGCTAAGATTGCTGACGACGCAGTCGATGCAGACAAATTAGCTGCAGATGCCGTTGTCTTCTCTTCCGTTGCTTCTTCTGCATACACCACAAATCTAAAAAGCTCCGCGTCAACTACTGAGTTTGCTCTTGCTTCTGCCATTAAAGACTACGTTGACAGCAATATTGCTGGACTTGCTGTAAAAAGCCCCGTTTCCGCTGCTTACACTGCTTCTTTTACAATGGCTTCTACTGCTTCAAACAACACTCTTGTGCTTGCCGACGGAGAGGGTGGATTTGATGCTAGCGCTGATACGCTCACTGTAGACGGTGTAAGCGTAGGCACAGGTAAACGAGTACTGGTCAAAGATGGTGTTAACTCTAATGGTTCTGGCGTACACAACAAATGGAACGGTGTATACACTGTTGGAGACTTGTCTGGAGATACGGTTACATTAACTCGTGCTGATGACTTCAACGAAGACACAGAATTCTCTAAAGCTCCATTCTTCATGGTTCGAAATGGTTCAAAATTTGGTGCTCACGGATTTGTGTGCTCTAACGGAGGAAGCGTTACTCTTGGTACTGATCCGGTTACATTCTACCAATTCAGTGCTCCTGGACAAGACGCTGTTGCTGGTGATGGTATTGCTAAAAGTGGAAATGTTTTGAGTGTTGATATCGATGAACTTACTGCTCTTAGTGGAACAGGTCTTCATCAAACTCAAGACTTCTTCATGTTCTCCGATAACGGAACCGAAAAGAAAATTTCTTTCTCAAACCTTGAAGATGCTATCTTTGGTAACCTCTCTGGTGATGTTAGTGTTGCTGCTGGTGGTGCTGTAACAATCGCCGATGACGCTGTTGAACAAGATATGATTGCCAATGATGCTGTTGGGGCCGATCAGTTGGCTGCAAATGCTGTTGTAGAGGGTTCCATGGTTGACGGTGCCGTCACTGAGCGCAAGCTTAATGACAATGCTGTTACCGCTGCTAAATTGGGCGCTACATTGAAGCAGAAACTGCACACAGTCTCTGGTGGTTCTGAAACAACACTCGATCTAGACGAACCTTTGGATGCTAGTCATAACAAACCAATTGTTTACAAAAACGGTTTGGCTCTCATCCCTGCTGACTCCCCAAGTACTTTTGACGAATACTCTGTATCTATTAATGGTGGTGGATCTGGAAATGCCAGAATTACTTTTGGTGCAGCCTTGTCTGTAGGTGATATTGTTCTTGTTCTTTACATTGGATAATCTTTTATGATGGTGGGGGGTTTTGCTCCCCACCTCTTTTGTTATTACATTGTGTATACTCGTTGGAGTGTCACTATGTTTTTAATTAAAAAGAGGATCAAAATGAATAGAAATGCCTTAACTTTATGTATCGCAATCACCCGAAAAATGATGCCAGTTGTTCTCCAAATGCTTCGTGATGTTGAAGCCGCCCGAGATGAGAAATCTGATGGTGGACGAAGACTCACCAAAAAAGAAAAGTGGATTATTGCAGAAGAAGCTTGCTTCTCCATCCTGCCGTCTTTAATCGACGTAATCACTGATGCTTTGGATTAAGTATGAGAATTTTTGTCGAGAACAACAGGCGGCCTGAAATCCTAGATCGTGTATCTGATCTAGGGTTTCAGGTTTTCGATTCCAATAAAGATTATGATTTGAACATTATTGGAGAGCGCAATCCTGAGGGAACCACTGATCAGTTTGATGATTATATCAACCTTGTTTTTAAGATCGATGGTTTCTGGAATTGGTACATATATCCGTGTACTACCGATCCAGGGAAGTGGTATCTGGAGAACTTTGGCAGTCGCTCAGGAACGGCCATTCTTTGCCATCCTCAGCAAATGCGGGGTGTATATAAGATTGACAAACACGCAGGAAAATATGACGCTTTGTGCCAACGCAACGGAGAAGTCAAGGTGTGGCGCGACTCTAATCGAGACGATGTACACGACATGATAGGCGTTCCAGATGAAGGGTGGTTCGGTATCAACATCCACAAATCCTCCCGTGATTCGGTCGTTGTAGGTAAATGGAGTGCGGGCTGTACTGTCTTCAAAAGAGAAGCAGACTTCAATGAATTTATGAGCTTTTGCCGAAAGCAGATTGTTCACACCGGATGGGATTCTTTCTCGTATACTTTAATTATGGGTAAGTAGTGAAGAATTTTTTGCGCCAGTACAGAAACATCCTGATGTACGGGGATAATCAAGTCTTGGAGATGCTTGTTGCTTTGTCTGCAATGATCATTACTCCGGCTTTAATGCACGGAAAAATTATCTCTTCCCCGCCTTGGTTTTTGTTTTTAGGTGTCATTTTTGGTGTGTTAGTTTTCATCTCAATAGGACTCAACGAGTTACTAGCTCGTTTGTTTGTAATGCGGTTGATCTGGTCGTGGTTCTTTGCAATCATTGTTCTGGAATACTTCGCTGGTACGTACAATTTCTATACTCTTTATCATGTGTGGATTGAACTTGTTATCTCGACATATAATATATGGAGAATCAATCGAGAAATAGCTCACAGAGCTTGTAGAGCAGGGAGAAATGATGGACAATACTAGCACAGTTGTAACAGTGGTTTTGGCTATGATTACCGCCTTGTCAAGCACAAAGGCGTGGGACTATTATGCTAAAAAAGATGCCGCCAAAAAAGAATTATTGATTGACGAAAAGAACGAAAAGAATTTATATCGAGATGATTTGCGAAAAGAAGTCGAGAGACTTCGGATTGAATTGAAGGATCTGTACGAGAAGAGAGATCGGGAAATGAGCAAGCTGCACGAAGAAATGTCAGCACTTCGCGAAGAACTTGGTAAAATGAGAGCAAGAGTAGAAATGCTTGAAGCCGAGAACAAAAGACTACGTGAGGAATCATAATGGCGATTACAACCGAAATAAACGAAACGAATTTTGACAAGGTGGTGCAGCAAACAACAGCTTCAGCCACGCCCGATGACAATATCTTTAATGGTGCCGGAAACATATTTTATATTCAGGCTAAAAATAGTAATGCGACCGCTGCATTTTTGAAGCTTTATGACAGCACTGGGCCAACTGTTGGCACAACTGCTCCAGACATTCAAATCTTCTGCATTGGCAACGTTACACAAAACATCATTTGCCGTACCGGAATTTCATTCGCGACAGGTATCAGTATGTGTGGCGTTCAAGAGGATGGTACCGAGGGCACATCAAATGCTGCCGATACTCTCCAAGTCACGATTATAGGAGCTTAAAATGGCGACCTCAAAAACAACAATCAACTCTCCACTATATACAACCAAGTTTACTGATACGGACGCTTCTCCTGGATCTTCTGCTTCCAAAGTTGAAGTTAGTACCTCTAGTCCGACCAACGTCGGTGAAATCTTCATTGATAACAGTGTCAAAGCTTCAAAAATGTATTTGAAATTGTACAATGCAGCTACAGGATCCGTAACGGTTGGGACCACCGATCCTCATCTGATATTGACTGTTGAGGCCTCGTCAACAGTCAAATATACGTTTGTTCCAAATATGGTTTTTAGCTCTGGTTGCACGTACTCTTTGGTCACGACAGCAGGGACAGCAGGTACAACTGGAGCCAATGTTGCAGGAATTAAAGTTGAAATACTTATGGGATCGTAATGGCTGGACGAGGACTAGGCTGGGAAAAGGTTTGCAAGAACTCCCGAGATAAGATGCAGCAAGACGGATGTATCCACTGGATGCGTATGTCTCCTCCTGTTCTGAAGGTTGGGCCAGGAATGAAGACTCGGAAAGGTTCTTTTTTGGCTGTGTACGTGGGAAAAGGTCCACCAGACTGGATTGTATTACACGCTGGATTGAGCATTTTGGGTGACGATAAAGACTCGAAGAAGGTTCGTTGGTCAACTGGCAACGTCAAAAAACATCAAGCACAAGCTTTCGAAAAACACGAACAGAATGGTGGTCAGGCCTGTGTCCTTCTTCGGATGCACGATCGATCTAGATGGGTCGTACCGTGGGAAATGTTGCGTCCACACTGGGAGAATCGTGCTACACTATCCGTGGAAGACTTGGTTGAAATGGACGCTATACAGTGGCGTAAGAAAGAACCTGAAAATCCGAACTATGACTGGCTCACTCCTTTAATGGAGTGGCGTGCAAAGGAGAAATGCAATGCCTAAAAAATCAAGAACAGGTTCCATCAAGAAACACGAAAAGATAGCGGTGCGGTCATATACGCCAAAGCCTATGAAAGCAACGAAACCGATAAAGCGTGCTCCTAATCCTGTTGGACGTAGCTACAGTAGCACAACTACTTTTGGTGGTGTTACAATGACACATCCGCAAGGTAAGTCACAACCGAAGAGTGCTGCTCGACGTAAAATGCAAACCAAAAAAGCAATCAGGAAGGCTAAGAGAAGATGACTTGGTTGTATGGTGGACTGATTGGATTGGCATTGGGTGTAGGAGGCACTGTAGGGGTCGTAAAGGCTCTTCAGAAGCCACAGGAGCCTATTGCTATACCTGAGCCAGTGATCGCTGAAAAACTGACCGATTTGGACTTGGTAAAGCCTCTTTGTTCTGAGAGCTTCATTGACAAGCACGGTGCCAATCTTTGCCGAGAAATTTGGTGTATGATGATGACCAGGGGAATAGATAGCCAAACTTCCGGCTCGTCTTGCGAATCTATATCGAACATTACAAACACGCTTGAAATTCTAAAAGCCTGTCAAGACTCTGAGGATTGCGAGCGACTTTTCAGGGAGAGAAAATGAGATACAATATGAAACCCAAGAGCACCAAAAAGAAACCATCCAAAAAGAAAGTTTCGGGAATGATGAAGAAAGCTAAGGCTACTCGTGCCGGACAAAAACCAAAACGAGGCAACCGAGCTTCAAAAAATAAAGGGAAGAAATAATGCCAAAGATATCAGAATCAGATGAATATTTAATTTATCGAGCGATAGCCGACGAAACCATAAGTCACTCTGGCTCAGAAGTTTGTGCCGTCGAAGAAATCCATTACAGCCTGATCGCAGGACACAAGGTAGAAATAAAATTTGACACCACCGCAGTGCTTGAACTGTATGGATCTGGAAGAATAGGAGGATTGGGGCGCAAAATTACTGGCGATAGTTCAGCCGGAGAGGATGTTACGATTGACTTTTCAGCTTCTGCCGCTGGTACTGTCTACATTGTAATTCGGAAGGTGAAAGGATTCTGAGATGCCAAAGAAAAAATTAAGTAAGAAACAAAAAAAGCTCGACGTAAATAAAAATAACAGAATTGACGCTGGAGATTTTAAAAAATTACGCGCCAAAAAGAAAAAATCTGTTGCAAAAAAGTCTGTACGGAAGAAGAAGTAATGCCTAGAAAGAAACGAAAATCTACTGTGAACAAAGCTGGTAACTATACAAAACCAACGATGCGAAAACGTTTGTTTGAAAAAATTAAACGTGGTGGAAAAGGGGGCAAGCCCGGTCAGTGGTCTGCCAGAAAAGCACAAATGCTTGCCAAAGAATACAAATCGAAGGGCGGAGGATATAGATAATGCCAATGAAGAAAAAGAAACCAACTATGAAAAAGAAATTGACCAAGCGTCAAGAAGAAACGATGAAGAGACACAAACAGCATCATACAAAAAAGCATATGGACTTCATGCGGAAAGAGATGCTGAAGGGATCGACATTTACTGCTGCTCATAAGAAAGCTCAGAAAAAAGTAGGAAGATAGTGCCTCTGAAGAAAAGCCAGAAGTCCCTCAAAAAATGGACTAAGCAAAAGTGGACTACGCCCAGCGGAAAGCCCTCTGGCAAAACCGGAGAGGTGTACGCTCCGAAACGTGCCATTGATCGACTCAAGTCAACCAAAGCTGGACGAAAGAAGCTCGCTGCTGCAAACCGTAAAAAACGCGCTGCCACCAAAAAAGGAAAACAGCACGCAAAACACGGACTGCATAAAGGAAAAAAGAGGTGAATTATGCCAAAGAAAAAAAAGAGTGTTAGCCTTACGGTGGGTCGTGGTGAAAAGTCCAAGAAAGGAGGACTGACCGCCAAAGGTCGCAAGAAGTACAATCGAGCCACGGGTAGTAAATTAAAGGCTCCAGTAACAGGAAAAGTTAAACGAGGCTCAAAAGCAGCGAAAAGACGTGCCAGCTTCTGCGCCAGAATGAAGGGCAACAAAGGCCCTATGAAGGACAAGAAGGGCAGACCAACGAGAAAGGCATTGGCTCTTCGTCGCTGGAAATGCTAAAAGCCCTCACCTAATTAAAGATGAGGGCTTCGAGGGACATCCGAGGGTGGATGTTAATAGTGTTTGTCCATGTGGTCTTCAAGAACATCCTTGTGTACTCTGTGGTATTCTCGACCATCAATTCCATACATCGAAGCGTTTTTGTCCGCGAACGATAGGTTTGCGATATCACTGTATACTTCATCGATCTTACCCCACACGTAAATGTCTTGGACCTTAAATCCGTCTACAATAATTTGTGTGATCTCATGATATTCTCTTCGATCCCATATTACATATTCAGGCTGTACTATGGCAACCACCTGATGTGGATTTACATAGATCCACTGACCATTTAATTGGACGAGCTTGCTGAATAATCGCTCATTCATTCTTTTGTTCATTTCTGCTCCTAAAATAAAGTGTACTGTTTTCGCTTGCGTTTTACCGGTATTTCCTGACCACCGACTTGATTACCTACACTGATCCATCCAGGTCTTGTGTTTCGAGCATACATCTCTAGGTATGGACCGTTTGAACGCTCCTCGATGTAGTCATAAAATATCTCGGGCTTTTTGGAATGTCTACCTCGATCTGCAATAATGTAATCTTTGGTTGTGGTCAATCCCTTCTTGCATACACTCGTCTCCGTCTCCCTAGCATAGGCCACATCATAGATATGTCCCTTGCGAAAACGAGTAGCAAAAAGACAAAGCTCTGTGCAGCGCAAAGCATAGAGTGTGGGATTGCCGCTGTTCTTTATCCACGGAATAAATTGAATAGGCTCAAAGCCCATCTCCCTGCACAACTCCAGAGCATCCATAACACCCTTCGAATTGACTTTTGGAAATGCGTTCATCGTCCACAGGTACAGATGAGCCTCCGGAGCAACCGGGTGTTGCTCCATCCAAGCTAAGCAAGTGTCAATAATCTGGTGTTGCTTCTGCGTTGGATAGTGAGCCTGAGCCGATAAGCCCTTCGATCCTCCAGAGCACATCTCCCAAGGGGGGTCAACTAGAACTGTTTTGATCATTAATTTTTCTCCATTACAAACAATAATTGTTGTATTGCAAACTTTGGCTTTGGATACCGTATCTTGGGCAGGAAATAGTGTTGCTTCCTCTTCCGAGCAGTCTTGCTGGATTTGGCAAGGCCAAACAATATCGTCAGTAGATCGTTGACGGTGCCCTTGTTGTACGTGTGGCATTGATCAAGTATCAGTTTGAACGATACCCTCACGTCTTCCGGAAGATACCTAGAACTCCACCGGACTTTTTCAATTGTCATTAATTGTTTTCTGGATGGTGTCCCGCCTCTCCAATGATCGTCAACCCATTTCTTTGGTGGAGCACAAATACCTGACGATCGAAGAACAGATAGCAAACTCATTACATAGGAGTCCATCGCCTGAAAAGCAACCGCAGGAGGCATCTTGCGTATATAGTCCCTTTCCAACTCTTCTGGACAGAGCTTCACCAATTCATCCTCATATTCTTTCTCCTCCCTCGTCAGTACTTCCCCAAGCTTCTCAGGGTTGTTGAGACAATGGATGTTAAATAGAGAGTGCGGATCAATGATGTACGCAACCTCTTTACCTGGATGACAACGCAGAACTCTTCCTACTTCCTGAACAAACCTTACACGCGCCCCAACAGGCCTTCTGAGGCACAACCAGCGCAACCAAGGCATGTCGACACCTTCTGCCAGCAAGGAGACGTGTACGAGGCATTTTAGGCCTCCTGTGCGCAACTCTTCAATCAGGTCGTCTCTTTGCTGTCGTCTCATTTTCGAATGGATGGCAGCAGACTTGATACCATATCTATTAAGGTAACCAGCGTAGCTTTCAGCATCATCAATATTCAAAGCCGACACAACGCCCGGTCCCTCCATCTGAGAGATTAAACGATGACAAACATCGTCAGCATCCGAAGACCCAGTACCATCCCAATGAACTAGCTCCCACGGTACAATTACTCCATCATTCAAAGCATCTGCCGCGCTGTATCTGTAAATCACTTCGTCCCACAAAGTCAGTGACTCGCGGTCGTCTGACCTGTATGGAGTGGCCGTAAAGCCAATAGCACACGCTGGATTTAGGTCTTCCCAAGAGTACTTAAAATGTTCCCCCTCCGTCCCGTGAACTTCATCACCAATCAGCATAGCACACTTAATACTCTTCGCGATTGTCGGGGTTGAAACGAAAGTCGTGACTACGACTTTTTTGGTCGTGTCCTTTTGATCCGAATAATACACCCCAACATTCTCCGCACCACAACGCACAGCGATAGTCTTTGATAGTTGACGAATTAAGTTCTGCCTAGGAGCTACGACAACGATCTTGTGGTCGGGTCGTAACTTCTTCAGGCCCTGAAACACTAACTCAGCCAAAAGCACAGATTTTCCGGCTCCCATAATCGCTGAGATGATTGGTTTTTTACCAGCCTTTAAAGCGTCAATGGCAACAGGGAGTGCTTCCTGCTGCCATCTTCGCGGTTTCCAAGGGGCATTATCCCACATTGCAAGCCTCCGATATTATGTTGTCTATTATCCGTTCAACGTGGTGCAACAAAACTTGATGCAATACTTTTTTTTGATGATCAACCAACTGATCGATCTTGATCTGAAAATGATACCCTTGATGCAAAATGATGATGTGGCCATTGTCGTAGATTAAAAAATCTCCTTCGCTGTTCATCACCTCGACAAACAATTCATCTTCATCGTCGCACTCTCTAATTCCTTCGATCAAATGATCGAATATATTGCTATCAATCTTTATTTTGGACACGTCGTTTACTCCGGTACAATTATCTCAAATCGAGAAGCGCTCATTAGCAGATGTTCGATGACAGCGGTCTTCGAAACACCTCCTCTCGCGGCTAAGTCTTCTAACTTAAATCTAGCATCTTCAGACAGTTTAAACGACTGCAATTTTTTTCCGCTCCCCCTTTTGGGGCTGAGCGTTTTGTTCTTCATCTTCAGTAAAATAGTATATAATTGTTTGGCCTCTTCTGGACTAAGATCATAATATCTATTGCCCTTGACAAATGCAGTCTGTACCAAAGACAGTTCAAAGGCGATCTCCGCTTTAGCAATTTCAAGATCGTGACACGCCAAAGATCGTCTCCATTTTTCCGCAATTTTTTTAGCTTTAATTATTATTTTATTTTCATCGTTCATCTTTTTACTCCTTTTTTCTTGTACAAATAGTACATACCATATACAATAATCCCATCAACTAACAACTGTCAAGAGGAAAAATTATGACACAAAAAACTCACTGGATCCAAGAAGTGAAAAGTCGGTATTCGTTGGAGAGTATCGCTTATCAGCTTGGAATGAAAACAACCGGACGTAACGCCTTTGGGCCGTGTCCCTCCTGCAATGCACAGAAGAGAGGAGATCACGACAAAAGAGCACCGTTAGCTTTTTTTGTCCCCTTGGGTAGCAAGGAAGCCAGATGGCAATGCTTCTCTTGCGGAGACAAAGGAGATATGATCGATCTCGTTTCTTACAAGTTCAATGGAGTAAAGGGTAGCCAAGTTGGCGACTGGACTGAGATAAAAAACTTCTTCAAAACCCACGAGTTCACCGATATTCGAGTGATCGACAAACCAAAATCCAAGATTCCAAAAAAGGATCTGAAGAGACTTTGGTCAGAGGGAGTGGTCGGAAACCCTATCGACGGAACCGCTCGTATCGACGTACAACAATTCTTTAAAGATCGAGGACTAAATCATTACTACATTGATGAAGGCTACATATTTGATATAAACTTTCCCTTTCAAGAACTGGAGAAAGTTATTACATCATCCGGAAAGCCTATGCCCTTTTGGCCTGCTGGATGGGCGTACAGCTATCCTATTGCAATTCCTTTGTTCGATGCCAATGGTACCTTCTGTTCTTTTCAGGGTCGCGCCATCCGAAAGCAAGAAGGTAAGCCCAAGACAATGTGCCCGGCCGGGTTCTCGATGGATGGGTTGTTCTTCGCCAATACAACGATGCGACAATTCCTACTGAAGGAATACAACAGCAATCGCTTTTGGATTGTTGAAGGAGAGATGGACTTTCTAGCGATCACCTCCAAGCAAGCCAATGAGCCAGTGATGGGCATAAAAAATGGGTCGTTCAGTGCGTTCGATCACATCGCCTTCCCAGCAGGGGCCGAAGTCATCATTGCTACTCACAACGACACTGCCGGAAACGAATATGCAAAGAAAATTGCTGTTCGGATCGCTCCACACAAACCTAAGCGCATCTTGCTTCAGGATGGAGATATCAACGATTTCATTAAGGACGGTAACACCTTTCAAGACTTGGTTGGGAAAATACAAGATTACCCAGACTACGACAGCGTTTCGGGAGAGATGGCGATAAGAATTATGAAAGATCAATTCTTTCGTATGGAAAATGCCAAACGTGCCGAACGTCAGAACTTGATGGATGATTTGATCGATCAAACAGAAGCGATCACAGCGGCGTTCAAGACCAACAGAGAAGAAGCTACGAAGATATTTACACGCATCAAAAACCTTCACGGTTGTGGAGCTATTGCCAGTAAAATGCTACAAGGTATCAACAGCCGCCTTCAATCCTATGAATCAGCCGCAGCGGATACTCTCTTGAATACTCCCACAGAAATAGCCACAGTTCAAGGCCCAGACCCAAGCGTAGAACTGCTTCGTAAGCCCATTCGAGCCAAAGGTCAGATCGTTGGGTACGGTGCGCCTCTTGCACTAGAAGCCAACATCCAACGCATCCTGACAAACGATAGACGTTGGGCTGGACGGCTTCGATACAATAAAATGAAAGGCGAAGTCGAGGTCGACGAAGAGTCCCTGAAGGCAATCCACGTAACAGAATTTATGATTTGGTTGCAGGAGAATTACGAAGGACTTCGACTTGACCCCTCTGCGGTTGGACGAGTAATGAACCAAATGGCAGAACGAAACTACGCCTACCATCCTGTCCAAGAAATCCTCACCGACTGGTGGAAAAACGTTGACCTCAGCGAAGCTCCAGACCACGCTCGACCAGAACATCTATTTACATATTACTTTCGAGCCGAGAGCAAGGTCGACGAAAAGAAGATTGCAAAAGGTGGTATCAATCAGAAGTTGCTCAATGAAGCCTACGGACGTATCTTCTGTCGTGGCTTCGTTGCTCGTCAGTTTTTTCCTGACTGCATCAGACGAGGAAAGTTTGACTACACCCCAATCGTCATTTCCCCTGCACAAGGTATCGGAAAAGGTAAGGCGCTTGAATCACTCGCAATCGAGCCTGAGTTCTTCCACCGTGGTAATCCAAACATAGACAAGAAGGACACCGAGATTATGCTCTCTGGGTGCTCTGTCTTTGAGTTTGAGGAGTGCGTCACGTTTATCGAGAACCCCTTCACGAAAGTGAAGATGTTCCTGACAAAGTCATCGTTCAAACTTCGAAAACCATACGGAAAAGGCATGGAAGATATACCAGCCAGCGTTGTTTATGTCGGGTCAACCAACGAAGAAAGCCTTGACTTTCTGGGTGACCCCACAGGTTCTCGACGTTTTATGTCTATGATTGTTGGGGTCGGTGGTGATCTACGAGTCGAGGAACTGAGACGCGATCTGAAATATATCTACGCCAGAGCTATGCACTCCTTCTACGGTACAGGTGAGTACGCAAATACTCAATATCATCCAGAAGACAATCCAGAAGGCGTTGGACTTCCCAAAGGGTTTAACCTTGATTGTCGCAAAACAGGAAACAACAAAGCTTACCTAGAGATGCTTCCAAACGGCAAACAGTATCTCGAATGGCAAACCAGATCAAACGCTCGCTTTGCTGCAATGGATCCCTGGATACCATACGTTTCAGATTACTGCGAGGAGGTTTGGAAAGATTACCACCGAGCAAAAAGAGCAATGTTGGCTGACGCTGAAAAATTACTCTTCATCAGCGTTAAGACCCTTCTGGACAATGTCCTGAAAATACCAGCAATGAAACAGGACCGGAAAGCATCTAAGAGAGTCGGAGAGGTGTTGATACAGGTAGGACTTAAACCTTCTGGGCAAAAGTGGCACGGTAAGAAGAAGGTCGCTGTCTGGAAAATACCAATGGGATTATTTAAAGAACCAACCCTTGACGAACTAAGCAAAGGAAGATAATAATTAGTGTGCTGCCATTTTTGGAAGTCGTTAGTTGATATGAAGCCCTCTCACCTCCTGAGAGGGTTTTTTATATTTTTAGGTCGATACTTGGATGGCAGTCGCAAGGATCGCAATCGCAAACAGGGCAGACCTGACACGAGTAAACCATTACTGCCATCAATGCCCACAAACTTCCAATGAACAAAAACAAACCAATCACGCTGCACCTATATTGCTGATCCCAATTAACTTAAATAAACTGCCAAAGCAACATTCAACACAAGGAGACGATATGTTGTTTCTAATTACGTTGCTGGCCTGTGGTGCTTGCTCAGAAAAAAAGGACACTTCAGAAGACACAGCTACTGAACTTCCCGAATAATTACTGTGCCCTCTCGGCACACAAACTTCTCTCCGTCTTCTATTCCGATGAAGATAAGAAATCCCCGCTTGACCCCACGGTATCGTACTATGCGCACCGTGGGGTCGTCGCTCCAACAGATGGCGTACTTTTCGTCGACAACCAAATCAATCATTGTACCGATGTTTCAAATTCTGAAGGCATCTCTTCTGTTGGATCATCATCAGTATGACGAATTACCTCGATGGAAAAGATGAGCGTCATCTCTTCTTCTCCATCTGAATCACTTACTATAATCTTTTGACCATCTGAAAATCGATCAAACGCCTTCTCTGGAATAGCTTGCCACACGGCTTTGCCGTACTTCAATGCCGCCTCGATGCGAGTTCCAGCAGGGATCACTAGAGTTGCACCCTTCTCAGTCTTGACTATTTTCTTATCCATAAAACCATCCACGCCATCAAAAAACGTCTCCAGAAGGTTAGACGGATCGGCTCACTGGCCGAACGAGATCGATGACGTATTCGTTTTAACTCGTGATCTGTAATAAATAAACACTCTTGCTCATTTTTATCATTAATAACTCGGACAACATTGTACATATCTACTTTTGTTATTCTCATTTCTTTCCCCTCCACAACACAGGATGCTCTTCCACCGCCTGGTATACAATCGTTCTAGGCGGTACACCGAGAAGACGAGCAAGACTGCCGCATATCAACAGCACCGTGTCCAGACTAGGCTCTTCTCCATTGCGCCACCGTTTGATACTCCCTTTCGAAAGGCCAACTCTGCGATTTAACCACGACTGAGTCTTGCCCATCTCATTAAGCTTAAATACTAACCACTCTCCAAAATTCATTTTATATCCTCCATCTGTACAATCTCTATGTACCGATCATCGTAACAAACACACGTTGAACTGTCAGCCATATCGTGCTTGTACGGTATGCAGTACTCAGTGCAAAGAGGACGGTTGATCTCCATCTTGAAGTAATCCCACAACAAGATGAAGATCATCGTCAGCACCGAAATGATTCCAGTTAACGTTACACGCATATCACTTTGATCGCTTCACTGAACGGCAACGGCATCCCAATCCCATTGCACAGTTGGAACATCGTGCGAGTTGTGACGGGTCGTCTGCCATACTCAATGTCCTGATAAAACTTTACGTTCAATCCAGCACGCTTCGCTGCCTCTTTTTGAGTGATGCCCAACTGGCGACGATAACTCGCGACCACCTGACCTATACATTTTAACCAAGATTCATACTCTGTCTTTTGTTCTTCAGTCATCTGTTTTTTCTCCTAGACTTTTTTTGTTGTTTACGTTTCTTCTTCATCGCTTCCCTTTTGCTCTGCGATACTTCTTTACGTTCGTTTGCTTCCTGCTTTGGAAGATGCCTTATCTGCCAGCTATCTACACTGGACATGTGCTCCCCTGGCTTGTATGCCTTCTTTCCACTCATTCTTCTACTCCTTTGTATAGGTAGATCATCCTACCGTTTATTATGTCTGCTCTTTCGTCGCGAAGAGCAATCTCCTCGTTCATTGAAATAGGGTTCGATCCCACTAAAACGGAAAGACGATTGTCGATATACTCAAGGCGACCAAGCAAACGTTCGGTTCGAACCAAGTGCATCCTCATCGTTTGATCCACAAAAGTACCTTTAGGTGCTGACACCCTTCTATGCACTACAGGATGAGTACGACCATAAGGACTTTTTTCTACTTGTATCACCAGCAACCCTAAATCGAAAGTGGTACACAAATCGTCATCCGGAATAATCGGCTGGTCTAGCTTCGAATACGCATAGAGAATATGCTCCGGTTGAGAGAACTTATCCAAGATCATTATGATCTCTTTTGTGTACATCTCTATTATTTTATTCATCTGTTTGTCCTATAAAAAACTGAGTGTGTTGCCATCCAAGGCTCAACTCTTGGGTCGTTCGATATCGTGTGTCGATACCACATCTCTCGGTCCCAGCCACCATCCCTCGGTTGCCAAACCTTTATCGTTCCTTCTTTCATTGCCTGAGCACTCCAAGTCGTCCCATTAAGTTTGGTGCCAATCACCTCTATTCGGAAAGGCTCGTGGACTAGAACAAACTGTTCAGGAGAAGCAGACTTGTAGGCATCAATCACTTTCATTCGCTGCTCATTGTCCATGCCTAGCATCCCAAAGCAACCCTGTAATCTTGTTGAACTCATCTCGTTGCTTTTGCTTAGATATCTCCCATTGCTCATCGTAATCCGCAGCATCCTCATCAAGCACACCAACAAACAACTGATAGCAAACTTCATCGAGGATATGGAGACGAGGCCTTAGACCTCGCTCCCAACCAAGAAGAACGTGCTCTCCAATACCAGTCGCCCTAGCCAAGCTTGAATGAGTAAACCCAGCTTCCTTCATATGAGCGCGTAACCATTCCTTAAACACCAAGCCTTCTTCTTTACTCATCTTTATTCTCAATTTTTTTCGTTGTTTTCGACTTGTACAAGGCAATGTAATCTGAAATTAAATTCCAGTATTTGCTCAGGTTTTCCGACATCCCATCGCTCCAAATAATCACACCTGTCCTCGGATTAAGTTTTCCAATGTCGCCATCATAATATGCCACTGGTACGATGTATCCCTCTTCCTCACCTCGATTGTACAGGTCTAAATCAGGAACGGGAGCTTCCAATGCTGATTGCGGTATCACATGCCACGGAACTAGATCGGAAACCAGATCGTCATCTGAGGACTCCCAAATTATCTTCATAAGCTGAACAGTTTGCTCCGAAGATAAACCTGAGAGGGTTTCTCCGAGAGCTTCGTTCAGAAACTGAAGGATTTTAACTTTTAATCGTCTACTCATCTCTAAATCTCCTTTTTAGAATACTAAACGCTGCCGCTGCACACTGAGGCACCACTGAGTTGCCCAAGGCTTTTACACGATTGACTCGGTTGTCCTTGCGCTCAGTAAGGCGAGGGATGCCCTCCTCCCAACTGCCATCTTGCCAAGACGATGGATTGATTATCTCAACCGATACATCCTTCTCCAAATCTGTAAACCCAGACGGAAGACCCATAAGCGGCTCAACCCAATCTGGATTTAACTTCCCTGGTAGCCACTCAATAGGCTCTCCAGTCCCACGATGATCATCAGCAGAATACCGACGACCACCAGACTCGATGAAGCGAGACAACGAATGACTGCCCAACTTGTGTCCATCTCCTCTAACAGGTGTCGGCAAAAGCTCGTTCTGAAAAGCAGGAACATAAGACCCCAACCGAACACTATTACCCTTGCGCTTGACCTGAGCACGAATAGAGTGCTCACTGCCTCCATCTTTGTAATCTGTCGACGTTGGAGTAGGCCACATCTTCGATTCTCTCATATCTCTTATTGGATACCCGAACTTCACTTGTTCAGACAAGTTCCCCGGTGGTACCGTTTTTCTCCCGCCCTTGTTTCGCCATTCCTCTCTCTTCTTTAAAGATTCAGCCGAACGCTCCTGAATGTTCGTTGCGCAAGGAGTCAGCCACATTAGTCTAGGATCTTCTCGTAGATTTCCTGATCGCTGCCTTTTGGAACCGTCATTTCCTCGATTAAGCTGACGCTCTAAGGCCTCTCCCTCTCGACGTGGAAGATGGTCCATTGTATTCGGAGTATTGAACCAACCAGGCTTACATACTGGCTGCTCACGAGAATACAATCTATTGCCGGTCGCCATCCCAGCCTTCGGTAGTTTATCAAACGACTGAGGACTGAATAAGTCTATTTGTTGTGGTGCCCATTTGGAATTGTTCAGGAAACCAATCTGGTCGTAACCATCAAACAATAGCTCCTCTTTGTGAGCAATAGCCCACCATCTCTCTCGACGATGCCAAGCTCCCACATCCGATGCAGACAAGCAGAACCATTCGATGGTCCAACCGCTCTTTACAATCGACTCGGTGACCACATCTAAACCTCGACCAGTAATCGCTGGCACGTTCTCGAACAAAACAAAGCGAGGGTGCAGGTAAAATGCTGCTAACTCCCACATGTCTAAGAATAGACCAGAACGTGTCCCCTCCTTAATACCCTTGCCGTGACCGGCCACACTCAAATCCTGACACGGAAAGCCCCCCACCAAGATGTCAGGGCTGGTAATCTTCATACGTGGAAGGTCGGTTACATCATCGTAGATGGGTGTACCAGGAAATCGCTTGGACAATAGCTTCTGACAAAATGAATCTGACTCGCAAAACCAAACTGTCTCTGCATTGCCACCTAGAGCATCTATGACACCCAAGTCCAATGAACCTATACCACTAAACAGTGAGCCTATTTTAACGGGCATAGAACACCTCCTTATATATATCCAATAGCGCTAAGCGTCGATTGCCTTCCGCTTTAACCAAAACCTCTGAGAATAACTCTCTCGTTCGTTGCTTACCTTTTGTCCGGAGTATGTATCTCCAGTATCTTGCAGTTAGTTGTGTCATGTTTACCTCCTATGACGTATCAGTATTGTACCACGAAATAGTGTTCTGGGCACCTTTTATTTGTCTCGTGGTTAGTTGGTTTGCTTATGGGCCCGAACAACTCGGCAACATCACGAAAGTCAAAAAAGGATAGAAAAGTAAGTTGGTAGCCTATGTACTCGTCCAGTAGGAGCATATAGAAGAAATCGCACCAAAAAACCCCAATATCGCAAAACTTTTCTGCCAAAAATAAATATTAAATTAATAATTAAAATAATTAAAGCTGATATCATACAATTATTTTAATTATTATAATTAAATATCTAATATTACAAAATACATATTTTTTTATAGCAATTTACTATATTTATATACTGTTTTTACCAGAGATGTAGAGAGGTAGGGGGTTGTAGACTACCAACTTCAAAAACACACAGGATCTAGAGTTGTTCTATGATTACCACAGCAACGGACTTTGCAACAAAACCTAACTTCTGGAGAGAAAAAGCAAAGTTAGGAATTGACTAATTTTTACTTCAAAAATCACCTTTTTGCCTCACAGGACAATTTTGTAAGAGAAATCTCGTGCAACACCTTTCAAAAGAAATAATACTCTACAAGAGACATCAGGAATATGGAGGCTATGTCATTTGCGTCTATCACTAAAACCAAATCAACTATGTTGGATGGAGGAAGTCCCGAAGATACCGGTGCTTCGGATGATTCGGTCCAAGCACAGGATAAAGCAGCACGGTTATTTTCACCGGAAGAATGAACGAGTCAATTATCTATTAAGCTTGAAGACAGGGATCATTTGGTTTCGGTATTATGGGGACAAACGGTTTGTATCTACTTGGCAAAGTGCATTTTTCAACTTTGAAAGATTGAAGCAACGAGGTGGGGACACGACAATTTGCTGTCCGTTTTGTGGTACTCAGGTAGAAGAGGTTTGGTTTTTTGCCAAAACATTGCGTTGTGAGCACTGTTTATGGGTTGCTGATCGATGGGGAAAACAGATGGATATGAGTAAATCTAGACGAATGAAAATACGAAAAGGAGATTTATTGTCTGTTGCGGAAGGATTATCTTCTGGAAATCCAATGGAAATTTATATGACAATGGTTGCGATGGAGATGGCTGGATTATCCCCGCGAAAGCTTACAACAGAAAAAACAAATCAAAAATGGGATATTGTGAGATACAAATGGTAAAAATTGTCGGTTTTGCCGGAAACTTTTATGTTTTATCTGGATGGAACATTGACCGGACCGGTACTTTTCAAAAAAAATACTGGATAAATCAAAAGGGAAAACGCCCGGCAGCAGTCGTCCTGTACTCGGATGGAAGATACAAAGCTCTCCTGTACGACCCAGAAGGAGAATTGATCGATGTTATCGCTGGTCAATCCAAACGAGAGTTCTTCAATCGGATACGTGATTCTCTAGCTTTCTATGTGGAAGAGGGAAAAATCCATCCCAACCGAACATCCAAGGAGTTCAAGGATTGGTTTGGTATTTAGACTATCGCGACACTGTAACAAGCTGGCTCGTTGTCGCGTGGACTGTCATTTGTTGTACTTTCGACGATTGGTCTTTCGAGACACAACCCGAGTGTTTTTGCGGCCATTCCCACCGCCTTTGCTCAGTGGTCTTCTGTGATCCACTTCCTGAGTGGTCTTCAGCTTCGGTAACCCTCTCCGCTTTCGTGCAGCATTTATCCTGGCACGAGCACCATTACGAGCAGTTCTATTTTTAATTTGCTTGGGCTTCCCGTGATACTGCTTGTATTCACGTTTGTAATTTCGTTTGCCTGTCTTCGGATCTTTGTACGGCATACTCCCTCCACAACCTACAATATACCACGACACCACACACCCTGCCCACCTTCCTTCACCCAAAGA